>R22__coassemble_207_pt1 | contig 44959 bp, 41 predicted proteins | sample R22__metabat2_low_PE_022 | metagenome-assembled genome bin R22 | reverse complement strand
AAGAACTGAACTGTTCAGCTCTCGGCAATGGGGAAACCACCCCGATTTCTGTAATCGATTTCCCGAAAATCGCTTACACGGTTTTCGTTACGGGCAAAAAGAAATCCGAAACGCTCTGATTTTCAAAAGGATTTCGGATGGAAAAATTTTGTAAAAAATTTTGAATTTGCTAACAGAAAAACTAACAGGCGATGGAAAATGCTAACATAAGTCAACTGAAAGCCTGCTTGACAGGGCTTTGAAACCGAGAGTCTGCCTAAGGGTCGCTCGCATACACCTTCCAAACATAAACTCCATCAGCCCAAGCCGTTGCATCAATCGCCGTTTCGTTCTCCGCGAGGGCTTGGCTGTGGATGAGTCGTCCGTGTCTTCAATTTATCAACCCGGCACCTCCCACCGAAATCATGTGGATGGCTGAGAGGCTGCCGCCATAGTTCGACAAGCTGCAGTGGTATTTTATTCTGAGCGCTCCGCCTGCAAGGGAGCCACGACCCTTGATGTCCAGCATCAAGCCTACACGGGCTGTTGGGCAGAACTTCTCCAGCTCTCTTACCTCATCGTACGATAGATTCTTGTCGCCATAAGTCTCCCAGCAACCGCCAACACCTACCAAAGGAGATAAGCTCAATCTTTTACCAGAAGCCACAGGATAAGAGAAGTCCAAATAGAAATTGATGAGCGTATTGTGTTTGCCTGCCTCGTAAACCCCTGACGCGATGGGTTGGTCCACCTTGGTTTTGCTCGCCACGATGTCGTAGCCCAGCTCCATCAAAAACTTTTTGTAGGCCACGTTCAAACTCAGCCCGATACCGATTATGGGTGTCATGGTCTCGCTCAGTTTGCCTGAAACGTAGCCGCCACAGAGGTCCAGGCCCATACCCCATCCCCAGTTGCCTCTGCTGGATCGAGTAGCTTCGGTGGAAATCACGTGCCGGACGAACCATTTGTAGTCGCTGTCGGGATAGCTTTTCAGGAACTGTTCGGATTTGTCGTCCAAAACCTCTTGGTTCTTATAGGAAAAAGGTGTCGCGAACCAATCCAGAAAAAGGGCCAGATAATCCTTGTCCTCGATAGAGACGTTCGCTTCCTCGACGTTGAAGCGGAGCAGATGTATGTCCTCCACGCTGCGCTGATAGAGTTGTTTCCTTAATTGGTCGTCAGCAGGCAACACTCTGCCATTTAAGTTCGCATCAAAGAGCGAGTCGAACTGGCGCATATAGGCCGTCAAATCATCAAATTCGCGGGTCCACATCAGGATTTGGCACAGTTCCATCGGGGCGATTGCAAGGTAATGGTCGTCCTCCAAGCCCAGGAGGTAGTCCTTGGCCTCTGTCACTTTCTCATAGTCCCTGTCTAAGAACTTCTCCAACAAGAAAGCCCGTCCCTTTTCAATCTTGTTGCTTTTCGACTGAAGGATTTCCTCCTCGATTTGCGCATAGCCGCCCGTGATAGCTGCAAACAGGAAGGCCAGCAGGAATAATAGATTCTTTTTCATGATTTCTGTTTTTTACTTGCCGCTATTTCTTTCAACGCACAAAAGTATAGTAAAATTTCGTCACTTTTTCAATTTGGAAAGCCGTTACAAACTTTTTTCAGAAAACATGATTGATTTTGTATTAGTTGCGGTTTTGGATTACAAACTTTTTTTCGCCCCCTCCCGCCATCATCATCAGCGCAAGCAGGGCATAAATTTTAACTGCTTTCATCGTGTTATTCTTTTATCCATTTTCCGTTTCAAAACAATCCAAAACTGATGAAAACTAATTACGAAAAACTGATGAAAATTAATTACGAAAAATTGTTGATTTTTTATTTGCCATTTACAAGATCCGTCTCCTTCTATACTTTTCCCCTATTTTTGCAAAGCGTAGTTTGCAATTTTATGCAATTTTTATCGATTACATTCGACAATTTCTTATTTTTGCGGACAGAAACAAATCATTAATTCACGAAAACGGCATGGATACCTTATTATTCAGATACCATAACCTGCTTAAAGAAACCGATACGGGTTTCTTGCGCTACCTGCATGATGCCATTCCTTGGAACGACCGCATGATTGCCATCGTGGGCAGTCGCGGCGTGGGCAAGACCACAATGCTGCTCCAACACATCAAACTGCATCTCCCTATGGAGAAAACGCTTTATGTGTCGGCAGACGACCTTTATTTTTCCGACCATAGCCTTTTCGACCTGGCGCGACAATTCCACCAACTGGGTGGAGAGCACTTTTTTATCGATGAAATCCATAAATACGCCAACTGGTCGCAAGAATTGAAGAACATCTATGACGCCATTCCTCAACTACAAGTAGTCTTCACGGGGTCATCAATACTGGACATCTATCACGGAACCAGCGATTTGTCGCGCCGTGTGTTGACGTTCACCTTGCACGGCATGTCTTTTCGTGAATACCTCGCCATGAAAAAAGGTATGCAAATCCCGACTTATTCTTTGAACGACATCATGCAGCACAAAGTGACTACCGAGGGTTTGGATTATCCCTTGGCCTCCTTCCGTGATTATCTTCGACAAGGTTACTATCCTTTTTCCGGCAGCGAAGGTTATGACCTGCGTCTCGTCAATGTGGTCAACCGCGTCATCGAGACCGACATCCCGCTCTATGCAAAACTCAATATCAGTTCCATAGTGAAAATGAAACGGTTGCTCAATGTGATTGCAGCCAGTGTGCCTTTCAAGCCCAATATCAGCAAACTGGCCAGCATTTTGGACCTCAGCCGAGAGACCGTGAACGACTACCTGGAATACATGACCCGCGCCAAACTAATCAATGCCTTACACAATGACACGGAAGGCATCAGAGGTTTAGGTAAAGTGGATAAAATCTATCTGGAAAACACCAACCTTGCCTACGCCTTGACCCATCAACCTGAAATTGGAAATATCCGTGAGACCTTTTTTCTCAACCAGTTACAAGTAAATCACCAAGTGCAAACCGCCGCAAAATCAGATTTTCTGATTGATGGTGCCTACACTTTTGAGATTGGAGGTGAAAACAAGAGACAGAAACAAATAGCGGGGACACAGAATGCTTTTGTGGTGAAAGACAACATCGAGCAAGGCATGTTCAACATCATCCCTCTTTGGCATTTCGGATTGATGTATTAATACCTCCCCTACAGATCCTTCTCCTTCCAGATCTGGCTGAACGACTTGGGCGCAAACTCGGGCAACGTGCGGCGATTGCCCCAGGTCTGGGGATTGATGAAACGCTTCAACTCCAACTTCTTCATGAACGAAGGGCTATCCATACGCTTGCGCGACTTGCAATGCCAAATCATCAGACGCAACATGGCATCGAGCCTCGAGTTGATGGCCTTTTCATCGATTACGAAACGGCGGTTTTCTATCATCAAGTCATTCAACGGTATCTTGACGGGACAAATCTCCGTGCAGCGGCCACACAAGGCACAAGCCGAGGTGAGATGGGCAAAATCAGGCAGACCGTTCATCAAGGGAGTAATCACCGTGCCCATCGGGCCGACATGAGGCGTGCCGTATGTATAACCACCAACATTCTTGTATACGGGACACACGTTGACGCAAGCGCCACAATGGATGCACGACATCACTTGGCGCTGATGTTCATGCTCAAGCACCTGCGAACGCCCATTGTCCAGCAAAATCACATACATAATCGAGGGACCGTTGCCTTTTTTGGCCGGACCGAACGTGATGCTGTTGTAAGCCGCCATAGGTTGTCCGGTGGCATGAGACGACACCAAGGGCAACATCACACTCAAATCATCAAAGTTGGGAATGACTTTACCGATACCTGCCACCACAATGTGCACCTTAGCCTGCGAGCTGGCTTTCAAGGTATTGCCTTCGTTTTCGGTAAGCACCACGCCTCCGTAATCAGACAGGAGGAAGTTGGCCCCGGTGATGCAAATCGTCGTGTCTTTCAAGGCATTGCCGACTTGGTAACGCACAAAGTTGACCATCTGCTTGGTGCTGCTGTCGGGCTTGAGCTTGAAACGATTTGTTAGAATCGCATTGAATTCTTCTTTTGAGAGATGCATGGCCGGGGCAATGGGATGATAAGGCTTCTCCCCTGCCGACTGCAACACAAAACGCGCCGTGCTGGTCTCCACAAGGGGTATGTTTTTGCTGCCCAGAAAATCGTTCAAGCCAATCTCATCCAGCACCATCGAGTTGGAACGCGACACACTGTTGGCCCGTTCCATAGTGACAATTTCATATATCAAGGAAAGCGCATCATTGGCATTGCGCGCCCAAAGCACCTTGCCGCCATTGGCATTGAAATGCGTCTCAAAGTCAATCAAAAGCTTCTCCAACTTCATCATCGACTTGTTACGCAAGGTGTAGGCACGCTGCTTCTCCAGGTCCATGTTGCGGTAGTTGACCTTGCCGTGTGCAAAACTGCTCTCGCAACAGCCTGTGCTGTAGTTGATTTTCTGCCAATGTTCTTCATCAAAGGCAATCTCGGCAGCTTCGTTGAATTGTATTGCGTTGTCTGTCATAAAACTCAAAATTGTTCTATTTTCTCCACTCTGCGCGTGTGTCTGCCGCCTTCAAAACCAGTTGAAAGAAAAGCCTGCACCATCTCCCACGCCAAGTCGTTGGTGATGAACCTGCCAGGCAAGGCCAGAATATTGGCATCATTATGCTGACGGGCCAGCTTGGCCAGTTCTACATTCCAACATAAGGCAGCACGCACATGGGTATGATGGTTGGCTGTCATCTGGGCCCCGTTGCCGCTGCCGCAAAGAATGATACCTAAAGGAAACTCACCTTTAGAAATGGCGGTCGCCAAGGGATGAATCATGTCGGGATAGTCGACGCTGTCGGCACTATGGGTGCCAAAATCGCGGACTTCGTAGCCCGCAGCTTGAAGTTGGTTCACCAGAAACTGTTTCATTTGGAAGCCTCCGTGATCTGATGCTATAGGAATAATTCGGTTCATTTTTCACTTGTTCATAAATAATTTGCAAAAGTACATTTTTTCGTTGTTTGTAAACTTACTATCCACTTATTTATGAGGATTTTGCATTTTGTCAACAAGGCTGAATTTTTTGGTTAATCATCATAAAATGAATGGATTATAGACTTATCAACAGGTAAGTTGTTGATAACTTTTTCTCAATGGTTCCTAAAATCACCCCTCTTGTCAATAAGTTGTCACGAGGCCTGTTTTTCAACTTTACGACACCGCAAAATGAACATCGTTTTTGAAAAACCAGCTTCATTTTACCTGTTGAATCAGATTTCAACGGATAAATGAAAAAAGACAAATAAGATTGAAAAAGAAACCTTTATTGGTTTTTGCGGCTTCGGTTCTTAAATTAAGAATGAATAATGCAAGAATTTTATTGAAAAGTTATCAACCAATTCACAGGGGTATAAACATCATCAAAGACTTTATAAAAAGATTGAATAATAAAATTGATAAAGATGATTTGGGCTGTTGAAAACTAAAGTAGGCGGTTTTTCGTTTCCATTTGCTGCAAAATGTCTATCTTTGACCCGTTAAAAACAAGGCGAAAATGCAACATATACTTAAGGCCATAGGACTGACGATGATGCTTTTGTTATGCAGTTTGGGATTGTATTCGCAGACTGAATATCAGCAGTTTACTTATCCTAATGGTCAAGTGGCAAGTGAGGGTGTGCTTCGTGACGGCAAGCCTGACGGCTTGTGGAAGACCTACTACGAGAACGGTCAGTTGAAGTCGGTGGGCAAACGCACAGATTTCTTGTTGGACAGCACTTGGGTTTTCTTTACCGAAAACGGCGACACCAGTTTGGTCATCAATTATAAAAAGGACTTGAAAAATGGGCCGCGTTTCACGTATAGTGAAGCTGAAATGATCATGGAGCCTTACGTCAATGACGTGAGGCAAGGTGAGGGACAAAGATTTGACAGAAAAGGTCGTTTGCTGCAAACGGTGATGTATAAGAACGGGCTTGAGGAAGGCATATCGCCTGTGTTTGACACATCGGGTTTGTTGCGTGAGATTGTGACTTACCGCAAGGGCTTCGTGATGACGCGCGAGGCTTTGAACCGCTATGACCGCGAGGGAAAGAAACATGGCTATTGGAAGACTTTCTTCGACGATTGGAGTCTGCACACCGAGTGTTATTATAAGCATGGTTTGCGTGAAGGTTTCTATAAGGAGTATGACCAGAAAGGCAACCTGAAGAAAATAACGAAATATGTCAACGATGTGGAACAGGTGTTGGAACCCGACATGAAGCCTCTCATTGTGCAGCATGAATATTATTCCAATGGTCGAGTGAAGCGCGAAGCCTCGTTCCGCGACGGCAAGCGTGAAGGGGTTTGGCGCGAGTTTGATGAGGAAGGCAACGTCGTTAATTCGCAGACCTACAAGAAAGGTGCTTTGGTGAGTGAGGGTGTGGTGGGCACAGATGGCAAACGGCGGGGTGATTACAAGGAGTTTTATTCCGACAGCACCCTGCGCGCTGAAGGGGTTTTCATCGACGGATTGCGTTCAGGCGAATGGAAATACTATTACCAAAACGGCAAGGTTCAGGAGGTTGGCAACTATAAGGAAGGTGAGCCCGACGGCATCTGGGTTTGGTATTTTGAAAACGGACAAAAGCAGATTGAGGAACAGTTTTATAAAGGATTGCACAACGGGCCTTACAAGGAATATGATGCCAAAGGCAATGTCATTGTGAGTGGTACTTATTTCGACGGCATGAAAAACGGCAAGTGGACGGAACAAATTGGCGATATGCGCATTCAGGGTGAGTACCGCAACGACAAGCAAGTGGGTGAATGGGTATCCTATTATGACAACGACAAGATGGCTTTTCGGGGTACATTCAACGCTGGTTATCCTGACGGCGAGCATTTCTTCTATTATGAAAACGGCAAGCTTCGTGAGATACAGAGTTACGCTGCTGGCGTGAATCACGGCGACTGGAAGAAATATTTAGACACAGGCGAGCTGTATTTCACCATTACCTACGATCAGGGTAAGGAAGTGAAATATGACGGCGAGGCTCTTGACGATGACGAAATCATAAAGGAATGAAACAATTATCTTTTTTACGTCAGGGTTCAAAAATAGGCATTGTGGCTCCGGCACGGATGGTCAATGCAGAAGAGATGCAATATGCCATCGACTGGTTGAAGGAGAAGGGATGGGTTCCTGTTTACGACGATAGACTGTTTGCCCAACACTATATTTTTGCCGGTGACGACGGCTTTCGTGCCGCTGTGTTTCAAGATTATCTTGACAATGAGAGTATTGAAGCCATTTGGTTAGCTCGAGGCGGTTACGGTAGCATCCGTATGATTGACCGATTGGATTTCAACAAGTTTCTGCAACATCCGAAATGGATTATAGGTTTCAGCGACGGCACCGTATTGCATGGAAAATTGAATCGTTTGGAATGCCCCAGTATGCACGCGGCTATGCCGTTCTATTTTGCCAACAAGACGGACGAGGCCAAACAGTCGTTGTTTGATGCACTCTTGGGCAAGCCTCTGCATTATGAATTTCCTGCGCATCCACTAAACCGTTTGGACTGTATGGAAGGGATAATTGCAGGGGGCAACCTTTCTGTTTTATATGGCTTGATGGGCTCAGATGCCTTTCCTGAATTGGACGGAAAAATACTTTTCCTTGAAGAAGTGGATGAATATATCTACCATATCGACAGAATGATGCACGCATTGAAACGTGCTGGAAAACTGGCCAAACTGAAAGGACTTGTCGTTGGTGGGCTAACCAAAATACATGATAATTCACATCCTTTTGGGATGACGGCTGAAGAAGTGATAGCCGAAGCTGTGGCAGAATATGATTATCCTGTATGTTTCAATTTTCCTGCCGGGCATCTTGACGACAATCGTCCCATTGTCTTTGGAAAGACTATCTCTCTTTCGCAATCAGGTTCATCTCATTCAGGATGCGTTTCAAGTTGTCAGGTTTGGTGAGACTCATCCAGTCGCAGAAAGTGATACCCATATATTTGGCGGTTTTCTTCCAGATGCCGTTCCTATCCTTCTTCAGCGAGAAGATATAGGAATTGCTGGTACCAAGCAGCACTTCCTTCAGCGCACACACCTTATATACAATATCATTGAACAGTTTTTCGCTGCTCACACCGGTTTTGCACTCGATGACAAACATCTTGTTTGATTTGATAAAGCACACATCCAGCTCGTTGTTGTGCTTGATGACGCCATTGGAAATGTGCACCCCCATAGCAATATCATCGGGTTTCAGCACCGTTTTGATGAGAGAATAAACATATTCCTCAAACCAACCACCTGTAAGATATTCAATTTCGTAACTCTGCAACACGCCTTCCTTTTCGGGTGTGAAATGGATGAATTCCAAAAACTTGGTCAGATTGCGAACAGGTGTCATGAAATCCTTGACCGGTTTTTCAGCTTCCGGAATGTTGAGATATTTCCAGTTGCGGTAGTTGTTACGCAAAGTCTCCATCACCTCATAGTCGCCGCGGCCCAACAGGTTTTGTGAAAACAGGGTGAACAGATGCTGTGAGAAACTGGTTTCCTTCACCTGTTTTCGCGGCTCGTCCAAATCGCTTTTCAGTCCGTAAAGGCCGAAGTATTCCTTCAATGTCATGCGGTGCTTGATGGGAAACACCTCGTCGTCATCATCGTAGATGCTGTTGTCGAAGATGGTCTTTACGATTTGGTTCTCGCGGGTTTGCGTGTAGAAAAACAAGGTATTGAATTCTTCGAAGACATGCTGTACCGACAAAGTCATATAACGGTTGCCGCCTGCCAGGTTGAGATAATATTGCGTTTCTTCATTCAGTTTGTTCTTGATGGTGCGGCAGATGCGTTCATACAGCAAATTATTCTGATAGCGGTTGATGATGATTCTTTTCACAAGTGCTTCTTCCACTTCCAATTGTTTGGCAATAAGATCAATGCAATCGGCTTCTTCAGCTATGGAGATGAAGAGCAGTTCGTCGTTTTCCTCGTAGTATTCCTTCGTGAAAAGATAAGCTGGCAGCGGGTTGCTTTTGTCTATGATGTTGACGATGGTTTTTGACATGATTATTCGACTATTATTTTTTTCAACATGGTTTTTTCAGCAGATTTCACTTCAACGAAATAAACACCACTTTTTAAGAGGCTGACATCAATGGTATTTACTTTGTTTTCAAGATATTGTGATTTTACTATTTGTCCGTTGAGGTTATAAACCACCAGTTCTGAAGGTGTATTATCGTTCAAAACGAGACGGAACACACCATTGGAGACGGGATTGGGCAACACATCAAAACTTGATAGATGGGTTTCGTTGACAGCGTCATAATCGATGAAAGGAACGAAAGTAACCAACCCCAGACTTGCGTCGTCGTTTTGGTGAACGATATGGTCTTCCACTTCCTGTTCGCTTGTGGTGCCCCAATCGTTGCCAACCGCCATAATGTTGCAGGTGGAGTTATTGTAAAGGTCGTAAACAACACCGCTGTTGCCATTGTCATGAATTTCATTATTACCCCAATCGTCTTCCGTACCCAGATTGATATCATGGAAATAAATGGCTGTGATGCCCCATAAGTTACCTGTAATCACATTGTTGCGGATAATGGCCTTGTTGTTTCCGTCCATACCGTATATGCTGATGCCACTCCCACCGTTCATCGGGTTGTCTTCATGATGATTATCCAAAAACTTGTTTCCAATGATGGTTGAACTGAGGCAATATCCTTGTTGGTTATATCCATAGCGGTTGTTCTTTATAATGTTGTCTTTCAGCAGGATTTTGGTTTCACCCGTATTCATCAGGTCGGCCACCGAGATGCCTCCTGTGTGGAAACTGGCGTATGTGCCGTCAACCAGATTGCCAACAATATAAATGGTGTCTTCAGCTCCTGGTCCGAGATTGATTTGGGGTAAATTGGCACCGTCTACATTAGAGTCGAATTCGCAGTTCAAGATTTTTGGAGAACTTTGTCCATTGGCGGGAGACCCGATGGCAGCCCCTTCGTTCAACAGGAAATAACAGTTTTCAATCGTTGGATTGCAATTCAGGATATCGATGACGGAATGACAGTATTCAGTGGTGAAATACACAAACTTAACGTCATCGAAAGTCACATCCGACTCAATGACTTTGATTCCGGCACCATCAGAGAAATACATATTATGGAGGTTGCAATTGGTGGCATTCTCAAAGCGCATACTGAAATGTTGCGTCTCGTTCTGACCATAAAACCTGACCCGGTTGGCATTGGTGCAGATCATGGAACCGTTGATGGTGATGAGTACGGCATCAATATCCACTCTTAGCACATGGTCGTCGATCTTCAGCACATCGTTGGCGGAAATGGTCAGGTCAGCGTTGATAATAAAACCATCAGGACCATTGGTGACCACCCCGTCAGTGACGTTTACGAGGTCAGGAAAGGTATAAGTTGTTCCGTCTCCCGGGCTCACCCATTGGGCGTTCAACATTGAAGAGAGACAAATGAATAATGAAACAAGTAAGGTAAGTTTCTTTTGGTTGTAGTTTTTGGACATAGTGTTGATGTTTTTGTTGTTTGCCAGTTTGCAAAGATATACATTTTTGTTTGTTTGACAATAAAGCATATTTTCATATTTTTGCATTTTGATATTATTGGCCAAACTATGGTTATGTCACAGAAAACAGACCAAACATCATGAAAGCATTGGAAGATTTACCTTCAAGAATTTTTGATTTGCTTCCGTTTTATATGGAGAGATATGGCGAAAAGGATTGCTTGTTTGCCAATATCAAAAATGGGAAACCGGTAAAATACGATTGTCAGCATTTTTGCCAGCTTACCAATGCATTGTGTATCGGAATGTTACGTTTAGGCCTTCGCAAGGGCGACAAGATAGCTCTCATTGCGAGCAACAGTCCACAATGGAATATGGTTGATTTTGCCTGCCAACAAATCGGAGCTGTGTTTGTACCCATCTATCCCAACATCAGTGTAAATGAATTCGACTATATTCTCGAGCATTCTGAGGCAAAGGCTGTTTTTTTGGAAAGTCAAAAGACCTATATCCGCCACAAGGATAGCATCAACAAGCATATTGTTGCCCAAAACATCTTCTTCTTTGAAGCAGACGGAAATGCTAGCCACCACATCAAACAATTGCTTCAACCCAGTGCCAACGATAGTGAGCTGACCGAACTTCTTGATAAGACGAAAAGCAGCATCCGTCCTGAAGAAACGGTCACCATCATATATACCTCGGGCACATCAGGTACACCAAAAGGAGTGATGCTCTCGCATGAAAACATCATGTCAAACATCAAGTATTACGGCATACACTATCCGGCTGTTGAAAGCGTTGTCAGCTATTTGCCGCTGACGCATATCTTTGAGCGTTCAGCACAGTATACCCGCATTTACTATGGTATTCCAATTTATTACGTCGAAAGCTTAGCTACCATTATGCGCGACTTCATCAACGTGAAGCCTGAAGAAATCTCAACCATTCCGCGCCTTATGGAGAAAATATACAATGACATTATGCAAAAGGGAAACCAGCTGACGGGTCTTAAAAAAAGGATTTTCTTCTGGGCTTTCGACCTGGCCGACCAATATGACGAAACCGGGCGTAACAACAGTTGGCTCTATCTGAAAAAGATTGCAGTGGCCAACAAACTTGTTTTCAAAGAAGTAAAGAAAGCCTTTGGAGGCAGGCTGAAACTCATTATTTCAGGGGGTGCTCCCATTCAGCCACGCCTGATTCGGCTTTTCGCAGCCATGAATTGTCCTATTATTGAAGGCTATGGTATGACAGAAACTTCACCCGTCATCGCCACCAACAGCTATTCCTTGCGCAAGATAAAAGCCGGCACTGTTGGTGTCCCGTGTGCTAACCTCGATGTCAGAATTGACGAAGAAACTGGCGAGATTTTGGTTAAAGGTCCTTCAGTCATGCAATCCTATTATAAGGATGAGGAGCAGACGCGGCTTGCATTTGACAATAAAGGCTATTTCCACACAGGCGATAAAGGTTGTTTTGATGACGATGGATTGCTGATCATCACAGGACGCATTAAGGAAATCTTCAAAAGTTCGATGGGGAAGTTTATCTCACCCGCAGTGTTAGAAAACAAGTTTTGCGAGTCTCCTTGGTTTAATAACATCGTCGTCGTTGGGGAATACCAAAAGTATGCTGCCGCCTTGATAGTGCCTAATTTCGAGCATATTCGGTTGTGGTGCAAAGAGAATAGCATACCCTACACAACCAACGCTGAAATGGTCAAAAACGGCCAGGTGGTACAGCGCATCCGACAGGAAGTGAACGATAACAACAAATGCTTCAGTGAGTCAGAGCAAATCAAGAATTTCGTACTACTTGGCCAAGAATGGACTATTGAAAGCGGGGAACTTACCCCGAGTCTCAAAACACGAAGGTCTTTTATTATGGAAAAATACAGGGAACAAATCGACAGTCTTTTTGTGTGATGAAGGTCACCAATATTGTTTGCCTTTGACCACGATGGAAACGATGAAACAAACCAAGCCAAACCCCACAAGCAACAGGCACTGAGGCAAGACAGAAACCAAGTTGCCGTTGCGCAAGATAAGTCCATAGAAAGCCTCAATACCCCAATTCAAAGGCGACACGCTGCTCAAAGTCTTCAAAAACTTGGGCATAACGAAGGTGGGTACCCAGATGCCACCAATAGCCGAGAGTATAACGACAGAGACAGCGCCAAAGATGGATGCCTGTTGATGTGTAGAGGCAAACGCACTGATGAGCAAACCGAATCCGATAGCTGCCAAAGCCGCACATAACACCACCACCAGACAATAGACAAATGTGCCATGCATGTCGAAAACCGGCAAGCCGATAACAGGAAACAGCCACTTGCCCATAGCCAATACCAAAAGGAATTGGGCCAAACAAACCACTGCATAAACGATGACCTTGCTCAACAGATAGGTGGAATAAGGGCAAGGCATGGTCATCAGTCGGGCAAAACTGCCGTCTTGACGCTCTTTGATGATGTTGCCCGACAAGGAAATAACGATGAAGAAGATGGCGAATAAAGTCCAGGCGGGTACGTTATGAGCCGCAGCATCAAAATCATTCTTCAAATCGTTGTTGCTGTTGCCATAAGCCACTTCTTCGATACCAATAGGCTGAGCCACAGAAAGATTGAACTCACCCATGGGAAGCATGGCTCTGTCGTTCACTTCTTCCGATATCTTGTCGAACATGAAAGCGTTTTGTATGGCACCTGATGCTTCCCGGAGATGACACATCAAAGTGGTGCGGAAAGTGCTGTTGATGGTAGGATCGAGATAGACTTTGATGGCCACGGTGTCCATTTTGCTCTCTGCCACAGATGATGGCAGGCCTGCAAAGGCAGCCGCTATGCTTTTCTGGATGTTACCTTCAATCTTGCTGGTTGTGTTGGCAGGAATGGCGATTCCAACAAGATACTTGCCTTTCTTGACCAATTGCTGCACTTCGTCTTCAGTCGTCGAAGCATCAGCGAGGGTTACATCAAACATCTCTTGTTCCTGCAATTTGGCCACAATTGTTGAACCGATTTCATTTTGGTCGGCATCCAAGATAATCAGAGAGATAGACTTGCTTGTTGCGCTTTCCAAAGCTCCTTCCTGCATTCCCGTCATAACCAATACCAGCACCAAAGGCATGGCGAACAGGAAAACCAATCCTGCCTTATCTCTGACAAGTAAAAGAAAATCCTTGTATATCAAACTTATAAGTCGTTTCATTGTTCAGTCCTCCATGTTTCTCAGTTTACGTCCGGTGATACAAAGATAAACAGCTTCCAGGTCGTTGCAACCGGGGTGTGCGTCCATAAGTTTTTCGGGTGTGTCTTCGGCAACGAGTTTACCTCCGTCGATGATGCCGACACGGGTGCAGAGCCGCTGGGCCTCTTCAAGGTCGTGTGAAGTATAGAGTATCGTCACACCCTCGCGGTTGAGTTTTTTCAGACTGTCGAGGATAACAACTTTTGACTGCACATCGATACCGACAGTAGGTTCGTCGAGTATCAACAATTCGGGTTTATGCATGATGCCCACCATCAAGTTGACGCTGCGTTTCATGCCTCCTGAGAATGTAGCCACTTTTTTGTCTTTGAATTCCGTAAGGCCAAACAGTTCCAAGAGTTCCTTGATGCGTTTTTGCAGCGTTTTTGTGTCCATTCCGTAGATATTTCCGAAGACTTTCAGATTCTCGTAGGCGGTCAGTTCGGGGAACACGGCGATGTTTTGGGGTACCATTCCCAGATGGTTCTTGATATAATTCCTGTTTTCCTCGTAAGGATGCCCAAACATCTCTATCTTGCCCGAATCGCTCTTCAGCAGTCCGGCAAGGATATTTACCGTTGTGGTCTTGCCAGCGCCATTAGGCCCAAGGAAACCATAAATTTCACCACGATTGATGGTCAAATCGAGTCCCGAAAGCACTTTTCGGTTTAGGCTTGAATAGGTTTTCTCCAGTTTTTCGATATGCAGGATAGCCGTGTTCATTTCTCAGGCTTTGTTTTTGTTAGGGTTCAGGAGTCATGATGATAGTGGTGCGGTCGCCTTTAGGCTCCGTCAATACGGTTTTTGTCACGTTTTTGGCATCCTTTTCCACATAGAGTTCTATGCTACTGAAGCGTGATTTGGTCTTTGGTGTCAGCCGCATCAGATATTGGACATCGTTTGACAACAGAGTCAGTTCATAATCTTTGTTTTGGGTTATGGCTCCGCCACCGACAAATCCTTCCATCATGTTCATCATCTGTTTGTGCATCGGACTGGGTGGCACAGATTTGCCCTTTTTGGTGACGGTAAGGTTGCCGTCCTTTTTTTTGCACAGTACCAACGACTCAGGCTCCGTGTATTCGCAGACCAGTTGGTTGCCTGCATCATACCGTATGGTTCCCTTCGAGACCATAGTCTCATCAAGTACGGCAATCCATTTCTCTTCCGTAAAACTACAGTTGAACGAACCTTTCTGTTGCTGCATCTGCTTCAAAAACATGGTTTTTTCAGCCTCTTCAACTGGTTTGAAATCGGCTTCTTGTCCCAAGGCGACCAATGTGGAAGCCATCATCAGTATCATCAATAACTTTTTCATCTGTTGCGGTTTTTATTGTCAATAGGATTGGCATAAATATCCAGGAAGATGGTTCTTAAGGCATCTTTGTCCGACACCTCGCTATCCTCTATCCAGCTCATGTATTGCAAAAACTGTTCCTTTTGTTGATCAGAATAATGCTGGACATAATTATGCTCGCCGCTGCGTAGGTCGTGAGCAATGTAGTTATTGCAAAAAAGTTGATAATTGGATACGATGCTGTCGTCTATCAACGAGGCAACGTTCTTGTAAAAGGCATTCGGTTGACAATCCCTAAATTGATTCAGGTCTTCCCAAGTAAAGGGTTCGCTGAAACGATAACTGATATGTCCTTTTTGCTGCGTGATACCTGTAAGGATGCTGTTGCGGTCTTCGCCAGGTTGTTTTTCGTAATGGCCATTCTTGTGTCGGGCATAGAGTTCAAGGGTCTTCAGCTTGTCGCATGGCTCCCATTCATAGGAAACCGTCATGGGGACGATGTTCAATTCCGCCAATGATGCAACACGGTCGTCGTTGCGGCTCATCCCCAACATCTTGATAATAGCAGGGTCGGTAACATCATTACCGTTTTTGGTACGACCATTGCTTTGAGCAATCCAAACAGACATTTTTTGTTCGGTGACAACGTTACGGATGTATTCAGAGACAATCATAAGACGGTTGTATTGCTCTTTTGTGGATCCACTACGACCTGTTTGAAACATCTTGTTGGATTTCCAGAAATCAGTAGCAAATTCGTCAAACATAAGGTTGTCTCCGAATGCAATCTGGCTGGTGCAATGCCCTGTTTTGAGCAGGATGTATTGCAACAGCATAGCATCAAGAACAATGTCGCGATGGTTGCAAACAAAAAGACAAGGTTTCCTTTTCTCCAGTTTTTCCGTTCCCGACCAATCCCAACCTGATGCAGTGTGATGGATAAGGTTTTCGACAACATCAACCATGATTTCCGACTGGAATTGGTCGGAGCTCTTGATATGGCGTATCTTTTCGCGAACAGCTTCTATGTCAACGTTAGGCATAGCATAATGCAGCATTGAAGGCAATAAAGGATTGTCGGCCATGCGCTGCATAGCGGCTAATATCTCGTCGTCACTATAGGGCTGTATATCATTGAAATTGGACATTATTTTTGTCTTAAGTCGATAAATTTGATGGGTTTGCGGGACTTGGCCGGGAAAATTATCTTCTGTATTTCCTCGACGGGAAGCAACTCGATTTGCGGAGCCACACGGATGCGCGAACGGAAACTATCTTTCAGCTCTTTGATCACGTCGAAATCAGGCTCATATTTCAAGCCAATCTTTACAACCACATCGTCGGTGCCTGCTTCACTTTGACGCACTACTATGACATAATTCTCCACGAAGTCGGTGTTGTCAAGCACATCATTAATCGCAGGCGGATAGAGTGTGGTGCCCTTAAGTTTGATCATGTTGTTCTTGCGACCCACGAGAGGCGTGAGACGGTAAGAGTTGCGGCCACATTTGCATTGGTCAACAATCTTGGCAGCAATATCGCCTGTACGGAAACGTAGCAGCGGCATAGCCTCCACCCCCAAGGTTGTAACGACAATTTCGCCAGGCTGACCATCTGGGACAGGCAAACCGTCTTCACCAATGATTTCCACAATGATGAGTTCAGGATGAACGTGACCGCCTAAGCCGTATTCACATTCAGAAAAGGTGGCACCCATCTCCGTTGAGGAGTAGGTGGCAAAAAGCTGTACATCCCACTTCTCCTTGATTTTCTTTCCGAGGAGATTCAAGTCAAAGTTTTGGTCACGCAGGCCTTCACCGATGCCGATGATACGACGGATGCTGCTGTTCTGGTAGTCGATGCCGTGTTCTTCGGCATATTGTATCAGCTTGAGGATGAACGAAGGCACGCACATAATGGTGTCGGGCTTGATACGGCGAATGGTGTCCCACTGCAATTCGGGGATGCCGTTGCCTACGCGGATGACGCCTACACCAAGTTCACGCAAACCAAGGAAATAGGCCAAGCCTGCCATAAAGCGTTTGTCCAAGGTTGTCATCAGTTGTACTACGTCACCGGGCTTCACACCGGCACATTCAAAAGATTTTTTCTCGTTATATGCCAAGCGTTGAAGGTCTTTTTCGGTGCAACCGAAAGTCACAGGGTCGCCCAAAGTGCCGGAAGTGGTGATATAATCGATAATCTTATCCTTCGGACAGCATAGAAACTCTTCATTGAAGAGCTGTAAATCCTTTTTCTCTGTAAACGGAATTTTCACCAAATCCTCGATATGTTCGATTCGGTTGATATTGATACCGTAACTCTTGAACATCCGCTGGTAATAGGGCGAATGTGCTTGAAGATATATCAAAGCCTCATGAAGCAGTTCTTCCTGATAGGTTTTGATTTCTTCTACAGATTTATATTCTATATCGTTGGCTTTCATAATATTAAAAGATTTCATTAATCCAATTCAAAAACTCGTTTTTCCATTGACGACATTCTTCGGAGCCTTTCGTTTCGCTTGCGCCAAAGCCGTGACCCCCAGTTGCATATTGGATATAACGATGCCTGACATCATGAGCGGTCAAGGCCGAATCGAGCACAATCGAATTGTGATAGTCCACTACAGGGTCGTCGACACAGTTGACGAGGAAAACAGGAGGGCAATCAGAAGGTATATGGCGTTCAAGTGAGAGAGAATCCCTCATCACGGCATTGTTTTGGTTCTTTTCGCTGAGCAGGGCGGTTCTTGAACGTTTGTGGACATAGGGTTCATGTAAAGTTACCACGGGATAAATAGGGGCAACAAAGGCAGGGCGAAGATTCGCCTCCGTGTCTATTCCGTTTTGCTTCACGAAATTGGTTTCAGAAAAACAAGCTGCTGACATCACCAGGTGACCGCCTGCCGAGAAACCCATCATACCAACCTTATCGGGATTGATGTGATAGTCATCGGCATGTTCACGCACCCATTGCAATGCACGTTGTGCATCCGTAATCATATCTGGATGTTGCTTGCCGCGAAAAACATTGCGGTAGTGAAAAAGAAAACCTCCGACACCGGCAGTACGATAACGAAGCACAAAAGCAGTAATGCCTTGGCTTTGCAGCCATTTAGCTACCTTTTCGCCTTCGTTCTGCTCATCAAGCCAATAATAGCTGCCACCTGGACAAATGATGACAGAAATCCCAGTGTTGTTGTTTTCGGCTATAAAAGGTTGCAGTGTAACTTGGTTGCCGTGATTTACGTTATACCCTTTCCATAGAAAAATGCGTTCTTGGGCATCAAGATGTCCGAGAAAAAACAGAAACAGTCCAAAAACCAAAGCTTTACGCCACATTACTTATTGAGGATTTTCATCACTTCCTCTTTGGAAAGCTGTCGGTATTTGTGTTGCATATCAGCGAAGAAATCCACTTGGAAATACTCTTCGTCATAGAACGACAGTTTGGAATTGGTATTGGGTGTGCACTCCAAATAAACAATGTCTTCCAGTTTCAAGCCTTTGGCTTCACAAATTTGGTCGGCAAGTTTCTTACCGGCATAAGTCACCGAGGTGCCTGGATTTTCTTGATATAATTCCGTCACGATGACATATTTCTTTCCATCGACTTCCCTGATTTTCAATCCACAAGAGGATTCCAAATCCCATTCGCCCTTAAAGACAAAAACTTCATCGTAATATTCTGGTGATACTTTCATTCGTCGAAGATTTTAAGAATTTATAATTACAATTCAATCTCTTGATACCAACTGTTGGCTTTCAGTTCTGACATTGACATTTCTCTTGCTGCGATCCACATCGCGTCCAAACGACTTGTTAATCAATCTGCGATCGCGAGGACGATAGGTGCCTTCCTCCATTTCGCGTAAGGCCACGTTGCAGAACAAGCGGAACATCTTTGCCTCTTGGGTCTCGCTGGCATAAAAACTCTTCCAAGCATATTCATAAAGATCCTGGAGTTTCTCAGGCGACATGTGTTTGGGCTGATACACCACCTGACCTGCGTTATAATGGTCCCAATCGAAATCAAAGATACGACCTTGACGCAGCAAATCGTCGTGACCTTTGGTGTGTGGGAACGGAGCAAAGATGGTGAACTCAGCCAAGTCGAGGTCGATTTCGCCAAGGAAGTCAATAAGGCGTTTGATGTCGTCCTCTGTTTGGTTGTCAAGGCCAAAGAGAATGGTGCCTTCCACACCAATACCATAGTCATGATAACGTTTTACACGTTCCTTGATGTAGTCAGAAGTGTCGTAAACAGCTTGATAGACGTACCAAGCACCGGCTTTAGAGGCCAGGTCGAGTACCTCAGGGTCGTCTTCGATGGTATGGCTAATCCATTTTTTCTTCAACGGGGCAATGGCACGGAAGAGGTCCATTTCCCATTGCTTGTCTTGTGCCAAGGAATTGTCAACGATAAACAAGCGGTTATTGTCGATTCCCGCCATATCTTCCACCACTTTGTCGACAGGACGCGGACGGAACTTACGGCCACCGAGATACGACACCGCGCAAGGATAGCAGCTGAAACGGCAACCGCGCGAAGCATTGAAGAGATCAACCATCTGTACGCCCTTATGGTTGTACAGCTCACGTTTGTAAAGATCGCGACGGCAAGGTCCTACCGTAGCAATGTCAGGCATGTTACCTATGTAGTTATATATTTTTTTCAAGCAACCGTTTTTCCAGTCAACAATGACCTGCTCTGATCGTCCTTCCGATTCACCAAGGAAAACACTGTCAACATGGTTGACCATTTCTTCAGCATGAAGCATCGTGGAAATACCGCCTGCGATGACTTTCTTACCACGACGATGATATTCTTCGGCAATAGCCCAACCACGCTTCACCTGTGTAGTGAGCATCATTGATAATGCTACAAGGTCACATTCTTCATCAAAATTGATAGGTTCAACATTCTCATCGGTAAATGAAATGTCGACATATTCGGGTAAAGTAGCTGCAAATGCAACGGGACCATGAGGCGGTAGGTTAAAAGTAGTTTGTCCTGGCAGTTTGTTCCACTTGGGATAGATGAGCTTAAGTTTTATTGTATCCATAACAGGAATTTATTCTAAGAAATTTCAGATTAAGTGTGCAAAGGTATAAAATTATTCCGTATGGTCGTACATTTCGTTGATTTTTCGTACAATCTCGTTGTGTCCGACAAGAGCTTCAGCTGTCTCTATCGCTGTCATAGAAACGCCGTACATTCCATGAAACATGATGTTTTGGCCTGTTAGGAAGAGGTTTTTTACTTTCGTGTAAACCGAAAGTTGTGACAGAAGCATATTGTTGCAGTCTCTATGGAATCCATACATCGACCCCTGCTTGTTGCCGTAATAATCACGGATGGTCAAAGGAGATGAAGCAAATACCGATTTGATGCATTCACGAAAATGCGGATAAATCTTTTCCATTAAGGAGATAACTTTTTCTGTTTGTGTCGCTTTCCATTTCTCGTAGTCCTCTCCTCGATGTCCAACGGTGGTATTTTCCCAAGGTTTAACCCAAGCATAGTCCATTAGGCAATTGATGACCATAGTGTTGGCATACTTTCCCTGGTTTTCGCAGGGTGGAGTGACGAAGAAGAATCCTTGTGGCCATTTTTCCGGATCGTTGCATTCCATGTGCAAAAAGTCATCATAATTGCTTACAAAATACGTCTCTTGGTTCAAATAAGGGAAAGAATGTTCCTTAAAAATGACATAAACCTTGAAACACGACTGTGTTTCCTTGACTTGTTGCAACCGGTCAACGAAAGCTTTAGTAAATGCTTTTTTGTCTATAATGTTCAATAACACGTCTGGATGAAGATCCGAAATGTAAGCATCAGCTTGATATCTATTTCCGTTTCTTGTAACCACTTCACGGATTTTACGGTCGGCAACTTTGATGGAAACCACTTCTTCTTTGGATAGTACTTGGCCATCATGTTGCTCGATCACGTCGGCAAGCAAATTGGCCATCTGTTGGCTACCATTCACAAATTGGAAAGAGCCATCAAGACTCGACATAAAAGTAAGGGCATGAAGACATGTGGGGGTTTGCCCATCAATGCCATTGAACATAGGTGCAGTATAGTGAAGCAGAGCCTTCAATTTCGGGTTTATGATATACCTATCCATAAGCTGGTTGAAAGGCATAATGAATTCCTCGCTGTGGTCGAATTGGTTGTTTTTCCATTCCTGCAAGGAAAACAGATACTCTTCTTGAGCCACTTCGTACAGTTTATCCATATAGGATTTTAGATGGTCTTTTTCCTCTGGAAATATTGACGACAAATATTCTATCAAGTTGTCACGGCCTTTTGGTAACCTGTATTCACTATGGTCGTTTCCTATCATCACAACATCATTGGCTTTTTCATCCATTTGACGGATAGAGAGTTTGTCCATGATGCCTATATATTCGAATAACTTCCGTAACGTACCGTTTTCTTGAAAACCACCAAAGACGTGCATTCCTGTAGGAAAACTCTCGCCTTCCCGCTTGAAAGTTTGTAATCCACCTCCAATGATGGCGTTCTTCTCAAGTACAGTGACTTTATAATTTTCCTTAGCCAACAGGGCACCCGTCAGCAGTCCGCCCAAGCCGCCACCCATAACGACGACTGTCTTGCGGTTGGCTTCAGCAATCTGCCGCTTGACCTCAGCCTCTCCGATGAGATGTGAACACGCTGTCAAAGAACCAACCAAAACGCCCAACATGCCGTGTGAGTTGATGTTTTGTCCCACAAGCAATAAGTTTGGTACTTTTGTCTTGAACGACACTCTACCAGCAGCACCTAAGCCAGTGTCTTTCACTAAACCATACATTGAGCCTTCGGGGGTTAAAGTGTAGTCACGATAAGTCAAAGGCGTGGCTGCATAATAGTCAGCCAAGGTCTCTCTTATGTTTGGAAAATCCTTTTCAAGCGCATCCAATACCCGCTCTGCCAACTCATATTTCAGGCGCTCGTAATCAGCCCCCCTTCGGCCAATTTTCGTATTTTCCCATCGACTCAGTTCCTTACCCGACATATAAGTCATGACAACGCCTCCTTTGGCAAACGATGCGTCTTTTTCATAGCAATGATGCATATAGAGATAGCCTTTCGGCCATTCAGCATCTATGTGTCCATCAATATCCCAAGGTGAATGGTCGCCATAACTGTAAAAGTTATGATTCATATACGGCATCGCCCCTTCCTTGAAACGAAGGTACAGTGAGAAGATAGAGACCGTATTGGGAATGCTTTTCACGCGCGCCTTATAAGCAGCCGTGAAAGCATGTTCGTCTACCAAATCAATCACTTGACTGGGGTGGATATCGGAGATGACAACGTCAGCAGCAAACATCGTCCCATTATCGGTCATTACACCTGTGGCGTATTTGCCTTCAACCAAGATTTTTGTCACTTTGTGGCGCGTCAGCACACGACCTCCATATTGGGTCAACACCTCAAGCAGGGCTTCTGCTATTCTATCACTCCCGCCTACGATGCGATACGCACTTTTGTTATAGAAATTGACAATGAAAGCATGAGTGGCAAAAGAAGTCTTGTCCTTTTGAGCAGCATAAAGTGGAAGATTGCCCACCAAAACATCGCGAAGCAATGGGTCGGATATGGTTTGGTCGATGACATCGTTGATATTTCGCAGCAGAAGTTCATCATCAACGAAACCACCCGAAGTATTGTTTTGATCCACACGATAATAGGACGACAAAGCTGCTACTTTTTCCACCAAGTCATAATAGTTCTCCAAGTTTTTCCTTTGCGAAGGAAACCGTTCTGAAAAACGCTCGATAAAGGCTTCGCGACCAAAGGGAAAAGAAAACCGCTCACCTCGTAATGCCACTACATCATAGGCATCGTCATCAAGACGGCTGAGGCTTATTTTGTCGTAGATTTCCATGTATTTGAAATAATTCGACAAGATTTGGCCTTCTTCCATGCTGCCGATAAAGTGCATTCCGGTTTCAAACTTAACCCCATTGCGCTCAAAGCATTGCAGGCAACCGCCTACTTGATGAGACTGCTCCAGAATGGTAACTTCATAGCCGTTTTTCGCCAAGATTACTCCTGTCGACAGGCCACCCAAACCACTTCCTATGATGACACATTTTTTCATTTCAGAAACATTTGATTGTCAATGATATAATCACATTTCGGTAAAGCATTCCCGTTTTTGACGAAATGCAAATTGTCGGGAATGCAGCTGCAATGCGAGGCAATCAGATATTTGTCCTCGTCGGCCTCTACAGCATAAACCTGAATGTGACGATGCACCAAGGCCATTGTCCAAGCCAATTCACCCAAGCCACTGTTTTCGATTAGGATACTTTGATAATCCATGGTGTTAATTTCGGCCGCATGGGCGCGAATACGTTTCAGGTTACGGCGACTCTCGCGTTCCACTTCACGACCTTTGTAGATATATTTGTAGCGCACATACGGCAGTACAAATTCGGTGTTTTCGCGCTCGTCACGGATTTCATCATAATGCTTAATATAATACCGATGAAACTGTGAGGTCAAAGCGCGGGCATCAATGGATTTCACCTCATCAGCTGGCATCCGCTTTCCAATCTCAACCGTTATATTGCCCTCGCGAAGCACGAAGAAATCCTTTTTCGGCATGGCGTGGTAGGCACCGTGTATGAAAACTGGCAAGATATCTACGTCGAGGACTTGTGCCAATTGAAAAGCACCTTTGTGGAATCGGATGATTTCACCTGTCATCGAACGCGTGCCTTCAGGGAAAATCACCACCGAATAACCGCGTTCCACCAATTTTTTCAATCGTTCAACATTCTTGTCATATCCATCTGAAACAGGATAATACTCGGCAAAACGAATGATGATACCATAAAATGGATCTCTCCATACCCAATCGGTAGTCAACAGCACTACCTTGGGATGCAACATCATGGTACAAACCAAATCAAGAGACGACTGGTGGTTGGCAATGATGACAGCTGGCTTATCAAAGTCTTCTCCAACCTCATTGTTGAGGTTGAATTTCACACCAGGAAGCAGTTTCATGGCCACACGCATGAAAACAGCAATCATCTGGTGATAACGGTAACGTTTCTTTTCCGAATCGGGTATCAAGAATTTATAAAGGATAGTCAAAGGCGTGATAACAATGAAGGTGCAGAAGATCATCACCAGGAACATCAGGAAGGTGAAGAAAAGTCTTTTCAGAGTTAAAGGCACTTCACGGAGTTCGCCTTTCTTCTTCGTCAACCAGTTGAAGATGATTGGCGGTAAGTAGCACGCCATAAAGACCACCGTTGCCATACCGATAATGGCCACTTCGGCCAATGAGCGCATGGCGGGATGTTTGGCAAATATGAGTGTGCCGATGCCTACAAACATCAAGATACCGCTGAGAATAACGCTGTTTCGGTAGTTTTTCAGCATCTTTTTGCCATAGGCGTACTCGTAGAGCAGACCCTCTGTAATGAAAATCGTGTAGTCATCGCCTTGGCCAAAAATAAAGGTAGCTAAGATGATGTTGACGATATTGAACTTGATGTCGCCCAAGTGCATGATACCCAAAATCCAAACCCAACCTATCGTCAAGGGTAGAAAAGCCAGCAGTGACAACTCCAAACGTCCAAATGAGAGACAAAGAAAGAAAAACACAACAATGCTACACACATAGAGGATGTAATCGAAATCGTTGGACAGGGCCGACACCAAATCGTTACCTACATCGCTGATACTAAACGCAAAACTTGTTTCTGGCAAAGCTTGGCGCAGCTGCTGTTTCACTGGCTCAGCAGCCGAAACAGGCACTCGCACGAAATTGACCACCCTTGTCACCGAATCGTGTTGCAAAGTATAGGCTTGGCATAAGGTTCGTAAAGGCATCATTTCGGCCTCGGATAAAGGTTCATATTGCTTGGTGATGCCTTCTATAAACGGCGAGAAAGCGTCTTCAGTGAAACCGGCTTTTACTGCTTCGCGCCTGACAGCTGCGTTAATATCGGGATGCTTCTCCCAAAATGCCGTCCATTGCGCCAATGATGCCTTTTGACTTTCAATGGATGGCAGCAATCCATGGGGACCGGAAACCATAAGGGTGATACTATCAGAAAACAAATGTTGGCAACCAGCCATGATTATCTCATTCTTTGATAAAGCTTCTTGTAGGTTTTCACCTTCCGAAACGACATAGATTAAGTCGGTTTCGCCTTCCTTCTGTAACGACTCGCTCAGCATGGCCAAATCTTTTTGCTGCTGTTGAGTCATATAGTTGATGTTGTGCAGGTCGGAATCGAAGGCTGTTTCTTGACTGAAATAAGCAAATACCAACGTGATAATAACCAAAGGCCAGAATGCATACGATTTAATTTTGCGCCACGTCTCGGAAGGTACTTTGCCATCATCAACAAAAAGTTTCTTGGTCTTTTTGGGAACGACGGCAAACAAAGGCAGAAATACCATCACGAAAAGAATGGTACCAACCAACATTAAAGCACCAAAAAGTCCCAAGTCGCGCATAGCCTCAGCCTTTACGAAGACAAGACAAGCGAAGGCTGCCACCGTAGTAATGTTGCCGATGACCAAAGGCTGGATGACATCTTTCAAGGCCTCTCGCTTGTTGGGTTGCTGCTTGATGTGGTCAAGGTAATGCAAAGGATAGTTGACCGCGATACCCACAATGACAGAGCCAATGCCCACCACAATGATGGAGATGCTCGATTTGAATAAAGCGATCACCGCTAAAGCGAAAATCCAACCAAAGAGGATAGAGATACCGAGCCAAAGCAAATTGCGCTTGCGGGCCATGGTAAACATGAGAATGCTAAAAATCAGTACGACAGCCAAAACAATGGACAAGTAACTGTCATTCTTGATTTGTTGCGCATTGGTGACAGCAATGGTAGGAGCACCTACGGCAGAGATATGCACATCTGGAGAAGAGGCCTCGATTTGTTCTACCACTTTATTAAAAAGCTCCACAACTTGCGCGTTGCCCTTGGTATCACTAGTTGAAAACGGCGAAGTAAAAAAGGCGAAGCCTTTGTTGCCATACTCGTTGAAGAGGTATTCGTCCTCCATACGATAACCTTCCGTTGGATTCAAGGCATTGAGGCGTTGCAGCGTTGGTGAATATAAATTCAGCGGGTCGGCTTTCAGTCCTTCGACCACAAAACTGACTGTAGGCAATGACAGTGTTTGCTTGATATTGCCCATACAGGTGGCTACATAATCCGAATCAACCAACAAAGAATCCATGCGGTGGTAGTCGTTTTCGGTCAAGAACAAGGGTTGGTTTTCTCGGATGAAATCTATGGCATCAAACACCTGACTACCATCCACCTTACAACGCAAGTCTTTAACCAATAAAGCTGTATCTTCAGTTTTCCATTGGGTCTCAAAGGCATCCATAGCTTCCATTATGGCATCGATGGCTTCGTCACCGACAAGTTTGGTGGTGTCGGCAGCAAAGATGACAGTAATCTGCCCTTGATTGCTAAGGTCTTCGTAAACAGATGTATATTTTTCCTTTTCGGGGTCGGTGGGCAGGAAATCAGCGATGTTCTCCTTATAATCCAATCGCAAGGCCGAAAATACACACAACGCCGTGACAACTAGCAATAAGGCAATTGAAAATGGCTTGTTGTGCGACAGACGGTCGTAGATGGAAAGGAAGAACTTATTCATGTCGCCTCCTAGCTTTTCGGATGAGACGCAAAGGCCAACCAAAGAATACTGCCAGCACACATAAAATGGTATTCAGCACACTGATGCGGAAAAAATCCCAAAAGGGTCGAAAATGCGTCACACGTTCTTCGGCCTTGGGATAAAACACATTGATTTTGATAGGAACTAATTCGGTGCCAAGCCAAGCGGAGAAGACGAGTATTTCCAGCTCTGCCTCGTAACGCGATGTGACAAGAGTAAGATTGGGCATCAGCGTCAAAGGATAAAGCCGATAGCCTGTCTGTGTGTCGGGCAAATTGATTCCCGTTTGAACCTTAAACCAAAAATTCGAGAACTTGTTGGCGAAAGTGTTGCCGCCAGGCATGTTCTCTTGGTTCAGATTGCGGCTACCGACAATCAAGGCGTTGGGGTGCTTTTCCATGGTTTCAATAAACAGAGGAATGTCTTCGGGAAAATGTTGTCCATCGGTATCAAGAGTGAGGGCATAGAGAAAGCCCATAGCTACGGCTTGCTTAAAACCTTGTTTCAATGCGTAGCCCTTGCCTTTGTTGCGGCCATAGTCGACCACAGTGATTCGTTTTCCAAATGAAGCCAAGATTTCAGCTGTTTTATCTGTGCAGCCATCGTTGACCACAATGACATCTGAACAAAAGTTCAGCACGCGCTCCACAACATTATGCAACGTGCTGCCATTATTGTAAGTTGGCAGTACGGCGCAGACTTTCTGTTGCTGCATCTTAGCTCGTGTCTCCACTGGGTCAGAGGGGGTCATGACTGAAAATTAATGACATCTTTGCACAAATAGTTGGGTCGTCAGTAATGACAACTTGTACTTTGGTTTCCTTCTCGGCAACAGTGACTGGCGAGAAAATGAACTTTACTTCTTTACCTTCGGCAGGAATAATGCTCGAAAGGAATTTCACGTATTTTATATTGCGCAACCAAACTTTATGGCCTAATTGATGCTCAAGCAATGTACTCGTTGTTTGAATGAGGCAGGCTCCTGGTGTGATAGGATTACCAGGAAAGTGCGCCTGATAGACAGGGTGCGAAGGGTTGCATCGAACAACAACCTCAAAACCATTTTCAGTCTCGGTAACAGACTTCGATATAAAGAGTGTGTCAAAATAATTCATTTTCCTTCGATAGTTTTGAATAATCTACTTTACCTATGTTTGTTGTAGGTATTTCTTTCACGAATACGATTTTCTCGGGTTGAAGATAGATGGGCAGATGTAGTTTACAATATTTCTGTATTTTTTTTTTCAGAAAGTTGGTTTGAATTGGTTACAACATACGCAACGGGAACACTACTCTGATGGTGAGCGGCATTGGTAGCGCCTACTACAGCGCATGTCTTAACTTCGGGACACTGAAGCAAAACGGTTTCGATTTCGATGGGAAACACTTTTGTTCCATCGTGACGGACAATCATCCGCTTGCTTCTTCCCACCACATACAAATCACCATTTTCATCCAAATGGCCAGTGTCGCCCGTGTGAATCCACATCAAACCGTCATCATGTTTACGGATGAGATTATCCGTAGCTTCTTGGTTGTGATAATAGCCTATGAACTTGGTGGACGGACCAATACACACTTCTTCGTTGACTATTTCTACACGGAAATGGGTTGCCATCTGTCCAGAAAATCCTGTTTCGTATTTTTTTTCTGACTGTTGTGGGGTATAAGCTACCAAGCCAGCCGTTTCGGTCATTCCATAACCTTTTGTAAGGGTGTAACGGCATCCATGTTTTTCTAAAAAAGCGTTGATATCGTGTTCAAATGTCGGATTCACCACATCACCAGCAACAACTGCTGTTTTTAGAGCAGAAAGGTCTACAGGCTTTGATGATTCGTAAATCGTATCCCATATTGAAGGAACCAAGAAAATATGTTGTGGTTTGTGTTGTCCAATAAGTTTGATGAAATTATCTGGCTTCCAAATGGGTACAATGATGACTTTCATGCCATAGCTTAGAGGCATATGAACAGAGGAAACAAAACTAAAGCATGCGAACAGTGGTATCAGATTTAGTGCAGCATCATTCGGTGAAGGGTCATTTAAGGAATGGTATGCCGCTAACCGTGTATGTTCAATGTTTTCGGCAGTCAGCAACACACTTTTTGAATTCCCCGATGTACCGGAGGTCTGAAATATGATTTGCGCTTCATTCTCTTGCCATTGATGGCTTGGTACATTATCTTCGGTTGCAGTTTCTATAAACTCATGCCAATGCATAAAACGTTTATCCGAATGAAAAGCAATCTTGCGGCCATTGAACCATTCCCCTATAGCATACCAGAAAACTACAGGTTTAGGGAATATTTCACAACCTCGCATTACTACGATGTGCTCAACACTCATTTCTGACGCCTTTTTTGCAATGGATTTCAAATTGAAACTCATGATAAACAGTATCTTGGAATGGGTGTTGTTCACGATGGTGGCAACTTGTTCAGCTGTATATCTGACGTCAATGGTGCAGGCGATGGCTCCAATTTTATTGAGTGAATAGACAAGGGCAACGCTTTCGGGAGATGTCGGTAGTGAAACGGAAACAATATCGCCTGGGCCGATTCCAAGACTATGTAACCCCGATGAAAACTTATCGATCATGTCGCCAAGTCTTCCAAATGTGACAGGAAAACCAAAATAGACCATGGCAACCTTTTCAGGTTGTTTTTGCGTCTTTTGAATGATTCTGTCGCACAAGTTCATAGGTTGTAATATTTATGGGAACAAGCTCATTTCCACTACTTCATTCATTTGCACATCTTCAAAACGAATCATAGTCGTGTCACCATTAGACTCTCTATACTCCACCTGGCTGACAATGGATTTTGTCTTGTCGAAATAAAATACCAATTGGCTGATCATCCGCTTCATGTCACGACGTTTTGGGGTCATCTCCATTTTCCAAAAAGAACCTTCATCATAAAACACCATATCAAAAGCAGAAGCATCAAACAACTTGTTGCCCACAACACAACCTATCATGAGATCTGCCAAGCTTTTGTACATTTTTCCTTGGTTGGCATCCAATACCTCAGCTTTTCCCTCTTTTATTCTGATGATTTTCTCGCCGTTAAAAACCAAAGCAAATTGATAAGGTTCAATATATTCCCACCGCATTTTGTCGGGTGAGACATAATACATTACGCCTTTCGAAACTGTTGGTTCCAAGAGCATAGCCATCGTCTTTTGCTGTACAAAACTACATTTCATTGTCTGCATCGATGAGGTTATCTTGGTCACCGATGAAATCAATTCATTTTGTTGTTCAACAGAAAGCTGCACTTGAGCAGAAGCAAATCCCGCCCATGTGAATAATACTATGGAAAACAGCCATTTTTTCATGTCATTTCGCGATTAGAAAACAACCAAACACTACAAGAATCAATCCAATCCAACGCCAATATGGAATGCTTTCGCCTATAACGAGCCATGCTGCTAGCATGCCAAATATAAAAGAGAGGCTGGTCAATGGATAAGCTTGGTTAAAAGGGAACTTTTTCAAAATCCATAACCAAAGAACAGCAGCCACTCCAAAACAAATGCCACAAGCCAGGAACAGTAACAAAAACGACCAATCGCTCCACAGGGATTTAAGATACGCCCAGCTCCATTCAAACTTGCCGACCTTTTTCATTACAAGTTTGAGAAAGACCTGTCCTCCCGAAAGAAAAAGCGTTTGTACCGATACCCAACTCAATATCTTCCACATGAATCAAACCTCCAATAAGATAAATGAGAAATTCCTTCCGTCAGAATGGTTGTATAACAGTATGCATTTGGGTTGTTTGTCACAGACTTCTGAAGGTTTCACAAACAATGAAGCCGGTACACGGCCAGCCTTCACGCATTGTGCAGCCACATACATACCTATACCCGACGCCGTGAAGCTCTCACCAAAGAGATGCTTGTATTTGAGTAACGTTTTATTGCCAAACAAAGTTTTCGTTTCCGAAAAATATGCCTCGTCGTTCTTCTCATAGCCGTTGATGCCAGTAAGGATGAAATCAACGTCGACAAGGCCCTTGCCTGCAGATTGCAGCAAAGTAGCTACCGCTGCCGACAATTCATCCATCGAAGGGTTATATAACATCCTAAAACCAGACAGTTTGCACAAAGCGCCTTCACTTTTCCTACCCAACACCACAGATGCCGCCGCTTCGCCTCCTATCTCCTTGCCGAGACCCATCAAACCGCCTTTTTTCAAGATACGATAGAAAAGAGGTGTCAGTTCATCATGGCCACCCACCAAGGCAGAATTTATCTTTCCGAGACGGAACTGATACCAAGCATCCTGCAAGGCACTGTCAAACGAGATGCCTTTGTGGGCATAGGTGACGTTGTAGTTATGATTCTTCGTTTGGATAGCCACCAATGAGCTGATAGTATTGTGTGTCGACTGCATGAAATAGGTAGGCTTCAGCAGTTGTTCTCCTTCGCGTGAAAGGGCATCGAGGAAGACCTCTGTGTTTTCGAGGCAGCCATATCCCGTGCCAGTAATGATAGCATCGACAGTCTCCAAGCCGGAAGCGTTTATTGCTTCCTTTGATGTGGCCAAAGCACGCTTCAGTATCTTTCCCATGCGACGTGCCTCAATAGGAGAGACATATTCCTTGAAACTTGGGTCGATGGAGCGTACATACGGTTCATCATAGGTCAAAGGCTCATCCATCCAAGCTTCGTTCAAAGGCTGCTGGATGGAGACTTGCTTAGCTGCAAGGACATAAACAGCTTCATTATTTAGATGCATGACTTCGTGACTCTTGATTCGCGAAACTTCGTCTCGTTTCTCGTATTTTGACAGTAAAAGTGAAGAATCATTGCCGCCAAAACCGAAGGCATTGCATAAGATGTGACGTAACGTTTTCTTTGTCGGTTGCGAAACAGGGGTGATACCATCTTCCATGGGATGCGCCCAATTCAGATTGACAGGCAGAAAGCCGTGCTGTAATGCCAAGATGCAAAATACAGCTTCGATGGATCCCGAAGCACTCGTTGTGTGACCTGTAAAAGGCTTCGTCGACGACATTGGCGGTACATGATTGCCAAAGAGCCGCATCATCGCCTGACTCTCGCTGACATCGTTGTTACTGGTGCCAGTGCCATGGGCATTGATGTAGTCAATATCAGACAAAGAAAGCCCCGACAACTCCAAAGCTTCTTTCATGGCGCGATAAGCACCCTCGCCGTCGGGCGATGAAGCGGTTTGGTGGAAAGCGTCGCAAGCGTTGCCATAACCCGAAAGCACGGCCTGTGCCTTCACGCCACGCTGTTTGGCACTCTCTTCGCTTTCCAACACTAAATAGGCCGCTCCTTCTCCTAAGTTAAGGCCATGCCGAGTGGCATCGAATGGACGACACGGTTCGGTGTCGAGAATCATCAGTGAGTTGAAGCCATTGAGGTGGAATTTTGTAATACATTCACTGCCACCTACCACCACGATATCAGCCTCGCCACAACGTATCATGTTGGCACCCAAGATAATTGCATTGGCCGCTGAGGAACATGCCGTAGAAAGTGTGGTTTCAAAAGCAAACTTGCCGTAATGTGCTGCTGTCATCTCTGAGCAGTTGCCGCAGTCGTGGACGGCAATATATTCCCTATGCCCTTCGCCTTCGACGAAATCGAGGAAAAACTGTTCGCTCATGTCCATGCCACCCACGGTAGTGCCTGAAATGAAGCCTACTTTGGGGAGTATATCGGGAGTCAGATGGGCATCTTCCAAGGCTTCGCCAAGAGCTATCATACCCATCAGGGCGGTACGCGTCGTGATGACATTCTGGGGAAGGCCCAAACGCTCACGCATCTCGGCATCCGTCATCTTCACCTCACCTACGGGAAACTCCTTGTGTTCCGTCTTGAGATACTTCAGCGGACCCACACCTGAGCGACAATTCAGCAAAGCCTCTAAAGTCTCTGCCTTGCCCGTACCGACTGCCGAAACTACTCCCGAACCAGTTATCAGTATCGGGGTCATCATTTACTTCGTGCGGTTCTTCTCAATGTACTCAGCCATCACCTTCACCGACTTGAAGATGTCCTTACCTTGCGAAGGATCTTGCAGCTTGATGCCGTAGTTCTTTTCCATCAGCACGATGAGTTCAAGTGCGTCGATGGAATCCAGACCGAGGCCTTCGCCAAACAAAGAAGCATTCTCGTCGATGTCTTCAGGTTTCATGTCTTCGAGGTTCAGAGCCTCAATAATCTGTTGTTTCAGAGTGTAAATCAGTTCGTCCATTGTTGTTGTTTTTTATTGGTTTCTATTTAATACTTGTTATTTGTTCAAAATTCATGAATCATAGTTGGGCAGTTTGTCCACCAGGAATAATCGTGCCTCAAAATGATTTTCGTCAACACAGTCGACCCAACCATTAAGGATACTCGTCGTTTTTGGATCCTGGAAAGCATTTTCCAATTGTCTGGAAATGATGCTTGCATCGTTATCCTCAATGACCAGGAATGAAGTCTCACCATAGTATTTGTTGCGGATGGCGATTTCTCCTGTCACAATGTTGGGTAAAGTGTAAACAAAGGCAGCGGGGCTGGGAAAAAAGTTTTCAGGGTTTTGTATGGTTGCTTGATAGGCGGTATCGGCCTGTAAAGAAGCGTTTCTGTTGAAAAGAATGATGGCACGGTCCTCACGGGGTACAAAACGAGGCTCGCCTTCTGCTTGCAGTAGCAGTTCAGAAGCCACAAAACCTAATTTACATAAGGTGTCCATCTTGAAAAACTTCGGATAGTCACCCACATGGTTACGATACAATTCCGTGAGCAAAGCTGCACCTTTCTCGTTATGTGCCAGAGGATTACCATTAATCATAACGGTATCGGGGGTAATGATTACACTATGTCTCATCATGACAAACCTCCTTTCGCCAGCAGCAGAGCTGCATTACAACCGCCAAAACCAGACAATAGCTTGACGAAAGCCCGCTTGTCGGTCGTTTGATGTTGGTTGGATACTTTCAAAGGATGCGTAACCCCAATGGTTTCAAAGCCCCTGGTGGCCAATATGATGTTGTCGTCAATAGCCTGCATAGAGAGAATGGTTTCCATGATGCCTGCGGCTCCCATCGTGTGGCCGTAATATCCCTTCAATCCGTTGACGGGAACAGAAGCAAGTCCAGCACGGTCTATGGCAATGGATTCCATTTCATCGTTGTATAGTGTCGCTGTACCATGGGTGTTGACCAAAGCGATTTGTTCGGGATCCATGTCACCGAGGACGGTTCGCAATGCACGATAACTGCCTTCTCCAGTGCGCGACGGGCCGCTGATATGGTTGGCATCATTGCGGATAGCACCACGGCAAATCACCCAGTCATTTTCATTGACAGTTTCTTTTCGGGTATAGATGATGGTGGCAGCCGCGTCTCCGAGATTGAGACCTGTACGGTTGGCATCAAAGGGCTTGCATGGGTCAATGGATAAGGCCTTGAATGATTGGAAGCCTGACACGATGAAAGCCGACTGAACATCAGCACCAACCGTCACTACATAATCGAAAAGACCGCTTTTCAATTCGCGCATGGCCTGTATTTGGGCGCATACACCCGAAATACAAGCATTCGAAACCACTATAGGTGTATTGGGGTTATGGAAATAAGCTGTCATTTGCTGTGCGGCCATGCCCAGGCGCACACGTTCTGCTGGAAATCCCGTTTCACGCTTATCCAACAAGAATACGTTGCCTTTCGTGGTGGAAAGGATAAACAGCACTTTGTCGGACGTTGGGTCGATGTCGGTTTGCTCCAAAGCCTTTGCTGCCGATAATATAATCATCTTCTCAAAGAAGGTATAGCTGTCGTCGATATGCCGTTGAGCTGCAACTTCTGTTACCGCTTCGCGGTTCATCAGCGAAGCTGTGAATGGCTCGGGCAGGTTCCAAAGGCCGTCGTGTCGTTTCAGTTCGGAACGACCTGCCTTCACAGCTGCATAGTTTTCAGCCGTGCTCATGCCCAAGGGCGAAATGATATTGTCCGATAGTCTGACAATCATCCGTTCACCCCCCATTTTTGTTTCCATTCCTCGTAAAACTCAGGATTGGTCAATACCAGTTGATAGGTATTCTTATCCATAAAGATTTGTATGGAATGACCTGTAGCATAGACTTCTTTTGTCTTGGGATCGCGTATTTCATAGTCGAATATGATTTTTGCTGCGTCGCAAGGGCGGTAAACAATTTCTATCTCAGGACACATGCCGTAAATCAAGGGCTTCTTGTATTTGAAATTCAACTCTACCAAGGGCTCAAAAAAGCCTTTTTCATACATCATCAAATACTCCAGGCCGTATTTCTTGCCAAACGCTTCGCGTGCATCCTCGAAATAAGTGGCATAGTGACCGTGCCAAACTACACCCATCGAATCCACCTCGTTGAAGCGGATTTCAAAGGTCTTGGTTGCTGTTAACTTTGCATTTTCCATAACGCTGTATTATTTGGCATCGACATCGGTCAGCGCTGTTTTGATTGAAGCGTTGGCCAATTCTTCGTCTCCGCTTTTTATGATGGCTTTGAATAAGGTCATTTGGAACACTTCTTCCACGTATTCGACTATGGTCGTTATCTGTTCTCCTTTTCGGGGCAAGCGTAAAATGTTCATATTGCTGACAGCACCTATGACACCTATCTTAACAGTTTCACCACGATTTAAGTTCTGGTATCCAATGCCTGCAGCACAAGTTTGTGCGATGTTTTCCACCAAACCCGAAGCGGAAAGACACCCGTCATTGAAGAAAATATTATCTTCCCGTATTTCAAATTCACTCACAGATGCCACATCGTCACTCGAAACCAACTTATCAATCATGATGAAAGGTGGTTTCTGCGGAAGTAATTTCTCTAAGCTTATATTTTCAATTTGTATATTCATTCTTCCAAAAATCAAAATAGTTGAACCATTGTGTAGGATACTTTTTGATGGTTTCTTCGAGCATCGCTACAAATTGTTGTGCCATTTGCGTAATTTGGTCTCGTTTACTGGCTGTTGGATTGCATATCAACCTGCGAATGGTGATATGGTATTTTCTCAAGCCTTCCTTCATCACAAACACGGCGAGTACGGGTACGTTTTTGCCGACAGCGATGGAGAAAGGACCTATAGGGAATTGGGCCTTTTTGGATAGAAACTGGCACTCGACGGTCTTTTGTGAACCAAAAACGCGGTCAGCCATCATACTGACGATATCCCCATTGTCAAGTGCCGTGTTCAAAGCAAACAGATGGGAGAGGTCTTCCTTCACAAGAATCATTTCAACGTTATGCTGAGCAAAAACGCGCTCACGGTTAGCCATAACCGTCTCAGTTTCTCCTGCATACGTTAAAATATGGAATTTCTTGTGTCTGGACGTGACCGTATAACCCGACATCTCATAGTTGCCCACATGGCAGCTCAGCTGGACAAATCCTTCAGGACGCTGCTCAAGCTCGTCCGTCACAGGCTGTCCATCGACACTATAGACGAAATGTTTTCCAGCGTATGCTCCAAAACGGTCCAAAATCACTTGCCCAAAACGGAAATGATTGGCGTAAACCATCCAAAACGACTTCCAGCTTCCATAACCGAAGCCTTCATGGAAAAAACGGTAGATGGGTTTGAAGCCTTTTCCAAAAATCATGTAAAAAGGCACAACCATGGCCATTACGCCATAGAGCAGCCACAAAGGCAACACTCTGAACATGGCGATGAGTGAGCGTTGCATCCACGGCAGTCCATCCGTCTTTCCCGACCAGTCGTTATGTTGCAGGGTTTCCGTCATCTAGGTCTTAGGCGGTTTTACTCTCAATATAGTCACAGAATTGGCTGAAGGTCTTTACATTCGCCATATCTTCTGTCTTGATCTTGAAGCCGAATTTCTTCTCGACAATAACCACAATATCAACAAAATCAAGACTATCAATACCGATGTCTTCCATCAGTCGGGCATCAGGTTTGATTTTTTCTTCGTCTATCTCAAGGTCTTCTGCGAGAAACTCCTTGACTTTGGCTTCTATTTCTTGTCTGTTCATATATTCTCTCATTATTTAATTTTACAAACCATGATGCTGTGTCCGTGTCCAAGGCCGTCGTGAATTAGTTCCACTTCCAATCCAGCTTTTTTAACCAAGCGGGCCATATCGTCGCTGTGGTACATCTTACTGTTACCATTGGCCAAAGCGGTGAAATACAAACTGGTCATCGTTAAAGCGAGGGCCGAAGCGGTGTATTTCTGACGATCCCAGAAGGTCTCCATGATACAAAGTCGGCTGTTCTTATCCATGATTTTGGCTGCACGCGATACGATACTCAGAATCTCATCCTCACCAAAACAGTCGAGGAACTGGCTCATCCAAATGATGTCGTAATGTTGGTTGGTGGGGAACTGCTGATTGTTGTCCAAAAGGTTGATACCATAGCCGTCGATGCGCTCGAAGCCTTTTTTCCCTTTGACAAAACTACGCATCAGCTCCAACTGTTGGGGCAGGTCCATGATGGTGACATTCACATCATTGTCGAAATCGACACAGCGTAAGGCCCAGCGACCTGTGTTGCCTCCTACATCAAGCAAGGTTTTCGGTTTGTTGCCGAACACGATTTGCAGGGCTTGGTCGAAGGAATGGTCGGAATAGAAGTGATCGAAACCGAACCAACTCTTTTGTACCTGTTCCGGCAAACTTGATAGGCCTTCGTAAATGGTGGGCCAGTCACCGAAATGTTTCAGACCTGCCGGATAGCCTTTCTTCAAAGCCTCTTCCAATAGGAACCAGCCTTCATAGTTGACATCGTGGTTGAAGTCGACATTCACGCGAATAGACGGGTCGGTCAACAAGAACCAGCCTGTCTTCGATAATGTGAAACGGTCAGTCGTCGTATCAACTAAAACAAGACCGATACACAATGAGCCTTCCATCAGCACTTTGACTGCGTATGGCGTCAGACCGGTCTTTTCAACGATTTCGGCTTGGGTCATCCCTGCCTCGCTGTCGCGTAGCATATCAAGGATGCCAAATTTAATCATCAGTCGGCCTACCTGAAAGACAATGGGGCCAAAGGCAATGAAATAGGCCTTCTCCTGTGCTTCGCCAGCCTTTTTTTGCTCTTTCGTATAGGTTTTTTCAAGGGCGGGGAACAATTTCATAACTATAGTTTTGCAAGCTTAACACCTAAGGTTTTGAAGCAGCTAGCCAATCTATCGTTAGGAACAAAAGATCCGCTTCCCGACAGTTTATCGATTTCTATCTCGCATACTTCTTCACCGGTTTGATTATCCACAACGGTAATGGTACCGCAGACTCTGATATAGAAATAAGCAATATCCTGAAATTTGCGCTCAAGATCGGCAACATGCACGACAAGTGTATACTGAGCTTCCTCATCAGAGTTCGTCAATTGTAGTGCTTTGCTCGTGGTATTGAATCCATCGATGAAAGCATTTCCTGATTGTTCGACTCTGCTGTCATATTCTTCGGCACAGAATTCTTTATATGACTTTTTCTTCTCCCAAGTTGTATTGGAATAATCCATTTCTATTTTGGCAACAGCCGCTTCTTTAAGGAAATTGATATCGCCCGACTTAACCTTAAGAGGTTTACCAGCAAAAGTCAAAGTGCTAATGACCAGTAAAGCGATGATTGTAATAGCTTTTTTCATGGTGTTAGTTTTTTATAGGTTATTTATTTCAATGATTGATTTTTCTGATAATCAAAGCGGAATTGGTACCTCCAAAACCAAAGGAATTGGAAAGTATGGTATTCAGTTCTTTTTCCGTCGTCTTGGTGATAATATTCAAGTCTTTGGCATATTCGTCAGGATGCTCCAGGTTGATATTGGGGGCGATGAAGCCACCTTGCATCATCAAGATGCTGTAGATGATCTCGCTGGCACCCGCCATCCAGCATTCGTGGCCCGTCATCGATTTGGTGGATGAGATGGGGGTTTGCGATGCACCGAAGAGCCTGGTCAAAGCCATAGCTTCAATCGAGTCACCTTGTGGCGTTGATGTGGCATGTGCATTCACATAATCGATGTCGGCAATGTCCAATCGGGCGTCTTTAATGGCACGCATGATGGCACGATAGCAACCGTCTTCGCTGGGTTGAGAGATATGGCTCTCGCCGTTGGAAGAGAAGCCATAACCACAAACCTCGGCAAGGATGGTCGCACCACGGGCCACAGCATGGTCGTATTCCTCAAGCACCAATGCCGCAGCACCGCCACTGGGTACCAGTCCGTCGCGGTCGCGGTCGAAAGGACGGGAAGCTTTGGTAGGTTCATCAATGCGGGTTGAGAAAGCACTGATTCCATCAAAACTGGCCATCGAGAGGTAGTTGGTTTCCTGGGCACCACCACAAAGCACCATGTCCTGCAATCCATCACGGATGAGCAGGGCGCCCAAACCTATGGAATGCGAACCACTGGCACAAGCTGCACTGATGGTCATGTTGATGCCTTTCAGATGAAAAATGGTGGATAGGTTCATCGTCACTGTGCTGTTCATCGACTGAAAGATAGCGGCCGAACCTATTAGTGTGGTATCTTTTTTGGCTGTGGCTATTTCATTGGAATCGATGACCGCTTTGGCTGATGAGTCGTTACCGAAAAGCACACCGACTTCGTTATTAAGCAGATAAGCATCGTCAACACCTGCTTGTTTGAAAGCCTCTAAAGTGGCCATATAGGCAAACTCGCCTTGTTCGGCCAAATACATCCGCAATTTGCGGTCGAGCACGCCTTTCAATTGAGGTCTTTCCACAATACCTGTCAATGGTGAACGGTAACCGAACTCCACACGCAAGGGGTCAATGCCAATACCCGAACGACCTTCACGCAAAGCGACAGCTACGTCTTCAGTGTTCTTTCCAAGACAAGACCAGATGCCCATTCCTGTGATAACGACCCTTCTTGTCATAATACTTTGATTTTAAGTGTATAAACCTCCGTTGATAGAAATGACTTGTCCCGTGATGTAACCTGCTTCGTCAGAAGCAAGGAAAGCCGTCAGGGCGGCCACTTCCTCAGGTTTGCCAAACCGGCCCAACGGGACGAGTTTCTTCAATTCAGCCTCGTTGAGTTCCTTGGTCATATCGGTGGAGATAAAACCAGGAGCTATTGCATTGACGGTCACCTTGCGGGCAGCCACTTCTTGGGCCAATGCTTTGGTGGCACCGATTAGGGCGGCTTTTGCAGCAGAATAATTAGCCTGACCGGGCATACCCTTTAGTCCAGAAAGCGAAGCCATGTTGATGATACGGCCACTGCGGTGGGTCAGCATGTCTTTCAGCAGTCGACGTGTGATGTAGAAGAAACCGTTCAAAGTGGTGTCAAGTACTCGGTTCCACTGCTCATCCTGCATAAAGATGATAAGGTTGTCTTGACGGATACCCGCATTGTTGACCAAAACGGAGATGTACTCGTCAGGGTGGCTGTTTTTCCATGATTCAAGAGCGTTTTCGATGGCCTGCGGGTCGGAGACGTCGAAAGGCAACAACTCGCCTACGCCACCTGCTTCCTGTACTTGTTTCAAAGTGTCTTCAGCGGCCTCTTTGTTCGACTGGTAGTTGATGACGACGGCAAAGCCGTCTTTGGCCAGACGAATGGCGATGGCTTTACCCAAGCCGCGTGAGGCACCGGTGATGAGTGCATATTTCATTATTTCAGTTTCAATGGGTTGTTTTTCAGATAGTTTTCAACAGCAACGATGTCTTTGTAGAAAGGTGTGTCTTCGATGAAGAGCGGCACCATCTCACGGACTTCGTCGTACACTTTACGCGAAGTGGGACTCAACTTGTCGGCAATCTTGAGGCAGTCGGTGGCTTGTGCCAATGCGATATATTGGATGGCCATCACCTGGAAGCAGTTTTCCACTACTTGCTTGCAAATCAAGGCGGTGTTGGTGCCCATGCTGACGATGTCTTGGTTGTCGTTGTTGTTCGGGATACTGTGCACATAGTTGGGCATAGCCAAAGTCTGGCATTCAGCGGTGGTCGAGGTGGCCGTAAACTGGCAGGCCTGCATACCGTAGTTCAAACCCAGTGTTCCAAGGTTGAGGAAAGGTGGCAGGATGCCATTGATGCGGTCGTGGAAGAGGTAGTTCAATTGACGCTCTGCCGTCATGCAAAGGCGCACGAGAGCGATTTTCACCTTGTCTTCCTCAAGTGAGATGTAATCGCCGTGGAAGTTGCCACCGTGATAGACATACTCCGTCTCAGGGTCAACAATAGGATTGTCGCAAGCCGAATTGAGCTCGTCTTCGAGGATCTGGCGGGTGTATTTCAACGTGTCGTAAATGGGACCGAGGATTTGCGGCGTGCAGCGCAGCGAATAATAGGCCTGCACTTTGTGCTCAAACACCTTCACGTCGGAGTGACCATAATCGTAAAGTTCGTGGGCGCGTTTTTTGAGGCATTGCGATCCTTCAGAGAGTTCTCGCATGCGTCGTGCCATCACCTGTTGGCCTTCATGACGGCGGCAGTTGTTCTCGCCTTCCGACATATAATCGTCGAAAGAAGCCGCAATTTCATTCATCCAGACGGCTGCTAAAGTCGCCCAGTCGAGCAGGGTCTCAGCATGGAATTGGTTGATGACACTGATACCCGTCATCACCGAGGTACCATTGGTGATGGAGAGCCCCTCGCGGATGTGCATCTTCAGCGGAGTCAGCCCCAGCTGTTTCATCACCTCACCTGAAGGACGCCATTCACCCTTGTAATGCACTTCGCCTTCGCCTATCAAGCAAAGAGCGATATGGGCCAGCTGAACCAAATCGCCGCTGGCACCTACGCTACCGTGCATGGGAATGAAGGGAAATATCTCGTTGTTGATGAAGGCTACCAACAAGTTGGCCACATCCGTATGCACGCCCGAACGGCACTGCAACACCGTACCCAAACGGGCAATCATGGCTGATTTCACGTAGATGTCGTCCAAAGGCTCACCGGCACCCGTTGAGTGGCTGCGGATGATATTGTATTGTAAATCTGTCAGATATTTGTCGTCAACACGCCATTGTGCCATAGGACCGAAACCCGTGTTGATGCCATAGATGACCTTCTCGGCAGCAAATTTCTCCAAGAAACGGTAGCAAGCCTCCACACGTTCCATCCAAGCTGAAGAAACCTGTATGTTCTCACCTGAATAAAGAACTTTTTCTACTTCTTCAAGCGTGATTCTATCATTCAATATAATCATAGCGATACTATTCCATAAATTATAAATAGGGCGCAAAATTAGAAAAAAAACTATGTGAAGGCAATCTTTTTCCAAAGAAGAGTACTTTTGGCTTGACCGATTGTTTTATTTCATATCTTTGACCCCCGAAAAACCAACATATATGATGGAAGAAAACAACAAATGGTTTGTTGTAGTCAATCCGGAAGCCTCTATTGGAAAGTCAGGAAAAGACTGGCCGTTGATTAAGCAAATCCTTATAAAAGAAGGTGTTGAGTTCGTCGATACCCTCACCGAATATCCTCGTCACGCCATCGAAATCGTAAGAGATGCCGTTGTGGAAAAAGGTTTCCGCAAGTTTATCTCGGTAGGTGGTGATGGTACCAATAACGAAATAATCAATGGTATTTTCGGTCAATCTCAGGTGCCTACCAACGAAATTACTATGGCTGTGATTCCCATCGGGACGGGCAACGATTGGCGCCGCACGTTTGACATTCCTTTGGAATACGACAAAGTCGTTAAAATCATCAAGGCAGAACATGTTTTTGCCCATGATGTCGGCAAGTTGACCTACTACAATGACGGCAATCCGCAAACGCGGTATTTTCTTAATGCTGCTGGAACAGGCCTGGATGAAATGGTCTGTCAGTCGACCAACACCATGAAACAACAAGGCAAAGGTGGCACGATTCGCTATTTAATCAGCCTGGTCAAATGCATGTTGAAATATAAAATCACGCATATTCAACTCACTGTAGATGACGAGCTGGTCTTTGACGATGGTATTTTGAATCTCTCCATCGGTAACTGTCGCTACAATGGAGGAGGCATGATGACGATGCCCAATGCTGTTCCCAACGATGGTTTGTTTGATATCACCGTCATCAAGAAAGTCTCTATGCTCAAGTTTGCCGCCAATGTCAAAAATGTCTATGATGGTTCTTTCATCAAGAAACTCGACGAGGTGAAAACTTTCCGTGGACGAAAAGTCAAGATTGTTTCCATTCCGCCTCATTCCTTAAAGGTCGAAACAGAAGGCGAAAGTCTCAACAACTCTCCGTTCGACTTTGAGATGCTTTCCAAATCCATTAAAATGGTTGTCCCGAAAAAACACAAATTCTGAAATATGACCCTTCGTAAAGTAAAGCCTTACAACGATTAAACAGTTAAACAATTAACATACAACATTATGACAAACATCGATCAAGTCAAGTTCGAAAACAAGCGCGTGGTTATCCGCGTTGATTTCAATGTCCCGCTGGACGAAAACTTCAACATTACCGACGACACCCGCATGCGTGCCGCATTGCCGACTATTAATAAGGTACTCGACGACAAAGGTATGGTTGTGCTGATGTCGCACCTCGGTCGCCCGAAGAAGAACCCCGACCCGAAGTATTCCATCAAGCCCATCATCAAACATCTGGAAGAACTGCTGGGTCGTCCTGTGCAATTCGCTACCGACTGCATGAAGGCTGCCGACCAAGTGGCTGCTTTGAAACCTGGTGAAGTGCTGGTGCTCGAAAACCTCCGCTTCTATGCTGAAGAGGAAGGCAAACCGCGTGGCATCGAGAAAGGTGAAGAAGGCTATGACGAAGCCAAGAAGGCTGTGAAAGCCTCGCAGAAGGAGTTCACCAAGACGCTGGCCGGCTATGGTGAATATTATATCAACGACGCTTTCGGAACCGCCCACCGCGCCCATGCTTCCACCGCTTTGATTGCCGACTACTTCGATGCCGACCACAAGATGTTCGGTTATCTGATGGGCAAGGAAGTGGCTGCCGTCAACAAGGTGATGAACGAAATCCAACATCCTTTCACCGCTATCATGGGTGGCTCAAAGGTCTCCACGAAGATTGAAATCATCGAGAATCTGCTCACCAAGGTGGATAACCTTATCCTCTGCGGCGGTATGACCTATACCTTCAAGCGCGCCTTGGGTGGCAAGATTGGCAACTCTATCTGTGAAGAGGACAAACTTGACCTTGCTCTCGACATCCTTGCTAAAGCCAAAGAAAAGGGTGTCAAACTGGTTCTGGCCGAAGACTGCGTAGTGGGCAATAAGTTTGCCAACGATGCCGACACCCAGGTGGTTGACCCGATGAATATCCCCGAGGGTTGGGAAGGTATGGACATCGGCCCGAAGACCCGTGAGCTGTTCGCCAATGTGATTAAGGGTTCAAAGACCATTCTTTGGAACGGTCCCTGCGGCGTTTTTGAGTTCGACACCTTTGCTGTGGGTTCAAAGGCTATTGCTGAAGCTATTGCTGCTGCCACCAAAGACGGAGCCTTCTCCCTCATCGGTGGTGGTGACTCGGTAGCCTGCATCAATAAGTTCGGTTTGGCCGACCAAGTGAGCTACGTCTCCACAGGCGGCGGCGCTTTGCTCGAAGCCATCGAAGGCAAGGAACTCCCAGGTATTGCTGCTATTAAAAAGTAAAACGGTCTTTAAGGCTTAAGTAAAACAATCTTTAGGGCTTTGCTGTCACTACCCATGGACAGCGAAGCCCTAAATTGTTACAATTCCAGACAGTCATACGAGAACCAATCAACAAGGAAAAAAGGGAGCCGCCATCAGGCAGACTCCCCCTTGACCCCTCTAAAATTAACTGCAACAACTGCAACAACTGCAACAGAATTAGCTCGCGAGTTTGACTTTCTTCATGTAATCCTCTGTTTTGCAGAAGTTTCGGTTTTCTTCATCAAAAACAATATACTTGCGGTTCATCCAGCTGCGTAGGGTCGACTCGCCGTCGCCCTGCTTTCCGCAGCTGAACCTCATGTTGCGGTATTGTTCGCGGGTGAAGCTGTCGGGCAGCAGGTTGAGCAGGTTTTGCGGACCGCGCTGGCGCTGCATCGCCACCTCCTCGTTCAGTTCGTCCTCCAGCTGCTGGCCGAAGTAGAGTATCTTGCACCAGAGGTCGTACTGCACGCTCCAGCGGATGAACTCATCGAAGGTCTCGCCCCATTGGCAGCCGTTGGCCACATAGAGCACCATACTCTTGAGCCAGGCAATCACATGGGCGCGATAGCTGAGCACGCGGTAGGCCTCCG
>R22__coassemble_200_pt1 | contig 45722 bp, 36 predicted proteins | sample R22__metabat2_low_PE_022 | metagenome-assembled genome bin R22 | reverse complement strand
CCGTGATGGTCACTTGCGGCGACTGCGAGGAAAACTACAATATCATCACCATCGGATGGACGGGAACGATTTGTTCCGACCCGCCTATGTGTTACATCTCCGTCCGCAAGGAACGCCATTCGCACGAACTCATTATGAAAAACAAGGAGTTCGTCATCAACCTGACGACGGAAGAACTGGCTGCTGCCACGGACTGGTGCGGCGTGCGCTCAGGCCGCGACTACAACAAGTTCAAGCAGATGCACCTGCACACCGAGCCTGCCCAAATCGTGAAAGCCCCATTGATTGCTGAATCGCCGTTGAGTATCGAGTGCAAGGTGGTAGAGGTGAAGGAATTAGGTTCTCACGATATGTTCATTGCAGAGGTGGTGGCCGTCAATGCGGAGGAAAAACTCATCGACAAGGGCACGGGTGCTTTCCAGTTGAACCACGCCAAGCCTTTGGCCTATTCGCATGGTAAGTATTACGGCCTTGGCGAGAAAATCGGTGGCTTCGGCTTCTCGGTGAAGAAAAAGAAATGACCATGCTCGATCAGTTTCAGGTATATATTAATAGGTATAACCTCATCGCTGAAGGCGATAAACTCATTCTGGCCCTTAGCGGTGGTGTGGATTCTATGGTTTTGGCGGGTTTGTTGTTGAAATCCAAAGTGGAATTTGTTGTGGCGCATTGCAATTTCCATTTGCGTGGTGAGGAATCGAATGGCGACGAGAAGTTTGTGCGTGATTATTGTGAGAATAATGATGTTCAATGTTTTGTAAAGCATTTTGATACCGAGAAATACGCTTCAGAAAACGGGATTTCCATCGAAATGGCCGCCCGAGATTTGCGTTATGCCTGGTTTGAGCAGTTGAGGCAGCAGTTGGGTTATGACAAAATTGCTGTAGCTCACCATGCCGACGATCAAGCCGAGACTTTTTTCATCAACCTTTTGCGCGGCGCAGGCCTCAACGGACTGAAAGGCATGAAGCCACAAAATGGAGTAATCATTCGCCCTTTGCTGTGGGCTTCGCGTGAACAAATTCACCAGTATGCCCTTGAAAACCAAATCCAATGGAGAGAAGACCATACCAATGCTGAGAGTATTTATCTGCGGAACAAAATCCGTAATCAGCTTTTGCCCGCTTTTGACGAACTTCATCCTGGTGCGCGGCAGGGTTTGTATAAGTCTTTGGAACATCTTGCCGCTGAAAATGAGTTGTATCGTGAATTACTGAAGGAGAGATTGTCCCATATTGTAGAGGAATTGGATGATGTGTCTGTCATCGCGAGGAGGGACGACGAAGCGATCCAGACCGAATCATCAAAGTCTTTCCGGGTAAGTCTGGATTGCCACGCTTCGCTCGCAATGACGCAAAGCGAACAACTCCTTTTTGAATGGTTGCGAAACTATGGTTTCAATACCGACCAATGCCATTTCATTTTTGAGGCGATGAAGACGGGGATTGGAAACAAATACTTCTCTCCAACCCATCAGCTGGTCATCGGGAGAAATGAACTGTTGCTCTCCGAAATCAAATCGGAAACCAATGAAGAAATACAAATCAAGATAGGGGAGGAGGAAATTACATCGCCCGTCCATCTGCGTTTCTCAAAGAATGAAATAGCTCCCGATTTCGTTATCGACAAGTCGCCAAACGTAGCCTTGCTTGATGCCGACAAGATTAATTTCCCTTTGACTTTGCGCCATTGGCAGCACGGCGACCGCTTCCATCCCTTGGGCATGAAAGGCTCCAAACTTTTAAGCGATTTCTTTGTGGATCAGAAGTTTACTGATAGTATGAAACGCAATCTCTGGCTGCTGACTTCTGCCGATGGCGACATCCTTTGGGTGGTTGGGTATCGCATCGACGACCGCTATAAAGTGGCATTGGAAACAAAATCTGTCTTTCGCTGTGAGTTGGTAAAATAGTTTTTGTATTTTTGTGGCTTAATTATTAATTCGTTTGCAAATAAAACATTAAACGTATGAAACGACTGTTTTTCTGCCTGCTATTGGCTTTCATCGCCGTTATGCCTATGAGGGTCCAAGCGCAAATCATCGACCCTGTGCAATGGACCTTTACCATTGAAAACCTTAATGAGAACGAGTTTGACTTGGTTGCTACGGCTACCATCGACCCGCAGTTTCACATCTATTCCACCAAAATGCCTGACCTGGCTCCGCTGCCCACGGTGTTCGACATCCATACCTCTGAGTTCTTCGAGGCGGTGGGCGAGGCCCGCGACCTCACCGAGGTGCCACTGTTCTACGACGACATCTTTGAAGTGGAGTACAAGCAATTTGGAGGTATGGCTTCTTTTGCCCAGACCTTCCGTAAGCTGAAAGACGGCTCGTTCCCCATCACGGGTGAAATCAGCTATCAGGCCTGCAAGGATGGACAATGCGTCTCGCTGACCGAAGACGTTAACTTGCAATATGGCGAACCTGCTGTGATTGAGGCCGCTGAGCCTGAAGCCACTGCTGGCAAGAAATCCAATATCTGGGGCATGATTCTTGAAGCTATCCTTTGGGGTTTTGCCGCTATTTTGACTCCTTGCGTGTTCCCCATGATTCCTATGACCGTTTCTTTCTTCATGCACGGCGAGGGAGAAAGCAAGGCTCAAGGCCGGTTCAAAGCCTTTATGTATTTTGTTTTCATCGTGTTACTGTATACGCTGCCTATCGCCATCATCATCTTGGTGACTTGGCTTGTGGGCGGCAATAGCGTTACTGCGGACATCTTCAACTGGTTGGCCACACACTGGCTGCCCAATATCATCTTCTTCCTCGTGTTCATGATTTTTGCTGCATCGTTCTTTGGTGCCTTCGAAATCACATTGGGCAGTAATATGGTGAACAAGAGCGACAGTAAACAAGGCACCCAAAGTTTGGGCGGTATCTTCTTCATGGCTTTGACGCTGGTTCTGGTGTCGTTTGCCTGCACAGGTCCCATCGTGGGTACGGTGCTGATCAAATCGACCTCGGGCGAGTTCTGGGCTCCCATAGTGACGATGTTTGCCTTCGCTGTGGCTTTCGCCCTGCCGTTTGCCCTGTTCGCTTTCTTCCCGAATCTGCTGCAACGCCTGCCCAAGAGCGGTGGCTGGCTTACCTCTGTGAAGGTGGTGTTAGGCTTCATCGAAGTTGCCCTCGGTTTCAAGTTCCTCAGCGTGGCTGACCAAACCTACCACTGGCATCTGCTTGACCGCGAAGTCTATCTCGGCATCTGGATTGTCTGCTTCGCCCTGCTTGGCCTTTATCTCATGGGCAGGATTCGTTTCAAGGGCGAGAAGGAACTCAAGGAATTGGGTGTGTTCCGCCTCGTGCTCATTATTATCGACTTAACCTTCGTTGTCTATATGATTCCAGGCATGTGGGGCGCTCCTCTGAAAGCTCTCTCTGGCTATCTGCCGCCCAAGCAAACCCTTGACTTCGATCTCAATAGAATCATTGAGGAAAACAGCGAAAAAGTCATTGAGTATGTGGATGCCAAGTTCGCAAATATGGCTGTGGCACCACAAGGTCAGGCCCAAGCTGTTGCTTCTGAAGTGTTTACCGAAGAGCCTAAATATGCCGATCTTTTCCATCTTCCGCACAATTTGAAAGGTTACTTTGACTACGACCAAGCCTTGGCCGCTGCAAAGGCTTTGAACAGACCCATCTTTGTTGACTTCACGGGTCATGGTTGCGTGAACTGCCGTGAAATGGAAGCTAATGTTTGGAGCGACCCGCGTGTGAAGGACATGTTGCGTAATAACTTTGTTCTCTGTGCTTTGTATGTCGATGATAAGACATCTCTTCCGAAGGAGGAATGGTATGTTTCTACATACGACGGTAAGGAAAAGAAAACCATTGGACGCAAGTATGCTGACTTTCAAATCTCGAAGTTTGGCACCAATGCCCAGCCTTACTATTGCCTGATGGACCATAACGGCAACCTTCTGGTGAAGCCCCGTGCTTACGATTTAGACAAGGACGCTTTTGTGACTTTCCTCAAGGAAGCCCTTAAGAACTTTGAGGAAGGAACTTATTATCAACATGTTGTCGATTAAGTTCGATTCATTTTAGCTTTGCTATTTCTTTCAGCATCTGTTCGCCCAAGCCGATGGTGTAGCCCTGCTTTGCAAAAACTACTTCACTGTTGGCATTGGCAATGATGAAGATAGGAAGGCTTGAGTTGTCGAGGTGTAAACTCTCAACGAGATTTTCATGGATGGTGCCGCCATCAAGGCCATAGGTAATGGTGTTGGGCAATTCACTGAAGCTCTTTAGCATGAACTTGTCATATTCCTCTTTGTTCTCGAAGATGAAAATGATGGGTAGTCCGCTTGCTTCAAATTCTTTACTGAAAGTGGCGATATCTTGCATGGCGTGGGTGGTTGGCTCACTGCCTTGGTCAAGGAGGCCGAGGATGTAATAACTGTCTTGTATCAGGTGTTTGGGTTTGTATTCCTCGTCGCTCTCAGGGTCGATAAAGGAATTCTCTGCATAGAAACTTCCGATAATATGGATTTTATTGTCAGGCTCGCGCAAGACGAGGTCGATGACGGTGGTCTCGTTGGCTTTGATGGTGAAGAATTGGCTGTGGGTCAAGGCGGTGCCGTCATTGAGGCGAGTGCCTGAGGTGAGGATGTAATATCCAGCCTCTAAGGGCGTTGGGTGCTCGAAACTCGACAGCGTCATGCCGTCGTCGATGCCTGGGTCTTGGGCATCGTAGGCCAAGAGCTTGAAGCTGTTGCCGTCCCACTTCTTGATGCTGAAATGAGTGTAGTATTTCGGGTCGGGCATGGAGGCGATGGGGAAGTAGCGAATGTCAAGATAGCCTGTTGCTGACGCGCTGGGTTGTTCGGCTTCAAAATCCACGGTGGTCCATTCGTTTTCAAAATATTGCACCTTGCCCGTGACGGGATTGATTTGTGCGGCGATGCCTAAACTGCGTGCTGAGGCAACAAAGAAAATGTCGCGGGAATGACGGTCGGCCTTGCGTGCTTTCAGCACACCGATGGGCGAGATGGGGAAACGTTGTGGGTTGAGGTCATCGTTGACGCTGATGTTGTTTTTCACCCAGTCGACTAACAAGGCTGGGGTGTCGTGGTATCTTTGGGCTTCCTCCTTTGGGAAGAATTTAGAGAGGGTTTTGCGCCAAGGCACAATCATTTCATTGCTGATACGAGGAGAGGTGATAAATTCGGAATTCGGAATGCGTAATTCGGAATTGCGCGAAGCGGCATCGGGCTCTGCCCCCATTCCGCATTCCGCATTTTGCATTCCGCATTCATGATTCATCATTCCGCATTCATCATTCCGCATTCCGCATTGATAATCAAAGTGGTCTTGCAAGACCGCGAGGCTGATGTCGCGCAGGTCTTTGTCGGAAAGGGTCTTGAGCAGTTCCACAGCCTTGATTTCCTGATTCTTGTCTTGGGCGTATCTCACGAAATCAGCGAGTGTCTGGTAGTTGCCCCACGACTTCCCGATGATGCTGCATAAAGTTTTGTTGCCCGTGTTGGCAATGATTATGTTTTGAGCGTCTTTGCAAGTTTTGATGTAGGCATTGCGCAATGAATCCTCGTATGCGATGCGCTGGTCGTTCTTGGCACGCATCTCTGGTGTGACTTCTGGCAGAACGCTTGTCGGTGGGGGAGGAACCATGTCAAATTCAAAGGTCTCTTCCGTGTCTTCCTCATGGTCGAGGGTGATGGTGACGTTTTCTTGTTCACCCGACTTGAAAACCTGGTAGCCAAATTTGCCGTCCTTGGCAGCGTAAGCCATCATGCAGCCCAATCCGGCTGTGAGCCAGGTCTGACCGTTCTTGTCAGTGGTCTTTTTCGCCACGGTGCAGAACTCGGCATAGTTGTATATCTTGAACTCCACGGGCAGGTTGGCTTGCGGATTGCCTTCGCTGTCTACCACGGTGATGATGGTCTTGGCGGTTTTGCCATAGTTGTCTACTACGTTGATTTCAGTGTAGTAGGGGCTGCGGCTGATGACCTCTTCGGGACCATCATAGTTGCCGAATACGCGGGTATGTAGTAATAAGGTGCGCGAAGCCGGCTCGTTGAACCAACCCAAATCAAGCACAGGTTCGGGCTCGCAGGCACCAAGGAAGTGCCATTGTCCGTCTACCCAAGCTTCCACCCATGCGTGATTGTCGTCGCAATGTGCCCAGCGGGGCGTGTAGACCTGCCTTGCCGGAATGCCAACGGTGCGCAAGGCCGTCACCAATAATGTCGACTCTTCACCACATCGACCCCACGAGGTCTTGACTGTTGCCATCGGTGATGAGGTACGGCTGTCAGAGCCTTTGTAATTCACATGCTCGTGGCACCAGTGGTTCACTTCAAGGACGGCATCATATAAGGATAAGTCTTTCACACGGTCTTTCAGCTCCTCGTAATAGGTGCTTCGGAAGGCGTCGAGGTTCTCGTTATTGACGCGAACAGGCACCACGAAATGCTTGAACTCGCGCTCGGGAATGTTAGCACCCCAAGGCAGTTCTTCCTTGGCGCGGAAGGCATACTGGATGCACTCGCGGTAATAGTCCTCGCTGTAGTCCACGCTATCCCCAAGGGGCATATAATCGTAGAGAAATTCGAGGGCTTCTTTTTCGGTGAAGGGCTTTTGTTTGGCTTTCCCTGTGCAGCTTGCGAAGAGTAGGGATGAGAAAGCAAGAATGATAAATAAAGTGTTTTTCATATTGAAGCTATTTGCGGCAAAATTAGAAATTTTCCAATATACATCTTGCATATTCCGAAAATTCCTATTTGCAACGGACGGAGCATGACCATATCCGTGTTTTTTTTGTTGACAGGTACTTCTCTCATCTTTGCATCGTACCTGCGCCCAGATTACCTGCACATTTATTCTATCGATATTATATTGTTATTCGATTGTTGTTCGATATAAAAACGAAGAACAATCGAATAACAAACGAAGAACAATTGAAGAATAGTGCTGTTAAGCTGGGTGCAAATAGCCTGCAATGAGGAGAGAATGGCTTTGCATCATGGAGGGCAGGATGGTTTAATTGAGGTAAAATGATTTTTTTTGTCTTCATCTTTCCGAACATTTGTATTTTTTCTCTATCTTTGCGTTGCCAATTCGGGAGAAATCGATTTGGCCAGAGAAAGCGCATTCTTCGCTTTGTTCCTCAACGGTGAATCTGGACAATTCGCGTAAAAGTGGGAATAATGGTGATAGAAGCTTTCACTGTTATGTTGAGTTGGAAATCCCAACATAAACAGTGGAGCTGCCCGTATCCGTTATTTTACTTTTATGGGAGTCCAGACCCAACCGTTGAAAATAAGGATAAGTTTGGGAGGCTCCGCTCTGTGGATTTTCTAATTATGCTCAATTGAGCCGTTGGGCAGAAAACATGGTTCTTTTATGCGTTACATAAAGAAGAAATTACAATTTGCGACAATGCTGCTTGTCTTGTCTTGGCCTGTTGGGGCTTTGGCTCAAGGCCTACTCCAACGAGGTGCCCCTGACGAAGTCTACTATGGTAGTGCTCACAGCCAAGGACTTATGCAAAACAGAGGTTTGGGTGAGGCAACAGGTACATTCGCCAACCAGACTTTCGGAGCAAACCATGAGGGTGCTTTTGTTAACCAGACTTTTGGACAAAATGCTCCTATTGGTAACGGACTTCTCGTCCTTTTGACAGCCGGCGCAGGTTATGTCGCATGGTCAAGAAAAAAGAAAAAGCAGAATTAAACCAACACAGAAAGGAGAACAAGAAAATGAAAAGAATTAACTTGGCAATAATGGCTTTTGTTATATTAATAATGGCCTTTTCACAATGTAAGAAACAAGACGATACGGTTGAAACCATATCCATTACACTTCGACCGAATAATAACAATGGATCGAGGGCAGATGTCCATCCTGATATGGGAACGGTGGTGTTCACGCAGGGCGATGTGGTGTATGTGTCGAGCAATGGCAAGTTTGTTGGTACGCTGACCCACAACGGCAACACGTTTAGTGGCAACATCACAAATCCAGAAGAGGGAGAACCCTTGTATTTCTATTTCTTTGGGAACAAAACCCCATCAGAGACTCTAACAGAGGGGAGCAGCACCCAATGCTCTGTAATCATCAGCGACCAAACTGAAAATCTTCCTGTCGTTTCGTGTGGTCCGTCTAACGAGAATTTTACAGGTTCAGGACTTTACACAGCTTTCTTTTACAATAAATGCGCTTTGGTAAAATTTGATATGGTCGCATCTTCTACCTCTGCTACTTGCCTTACTGGATTGAACAACAAGGTGATGGTCAATTTCGCGAACAACAGTGTTTCATACGGTCAGGAAAATAACGGTCTCATCAAATTGAGTGCGGGGAACGGTGAAAAGTGGGCCATACTGCTTCCGCAGGCGGCTATGGAGGCAGGCGAGGAAGGCTCGGCCTATTCTGAAGACGGAATCTATACAGGTATACGCCCTGCCATTCCGGCCATTACAGAAAACGGTTATCTGACAGAAGGGATCTCTGTTTCATTGCAATCCAGTGCTTCTGAAGCCCCAGAAGGTGCCATCAACGGATTGTTCACCATCAATGCCAATGGCGACCAAGTGTATTTCTCACAAGGGAATTTGCAATACATAGGCAGTGCTGCCATACCATACTGGAAATTTGCTGACAATCAATGGGATTATTTTGGTACGACAACAGGACAGAACAGCGGCAATCAAAATGTTGACCGCGACTTGTTTGGTTGGGGTACGAGTGGTTATAATCATGGGGCAACAGCATATCAACCTTGGAGTACTAGTACCAGCAATAATCAATACTATGCTTATGGTAGTTACAGTTACAACCTTTATAACCAAACAGGACAGGCTGACTGGGGCTACAACGCCATTACTAATGGCGGCAATATCGAAAATAGTGGCTGGCGTAGTTTAACTTCTGCTGAACTAGATTATATATTCTATTCCCGCGATAATGCAGCATTAAAAAGAGCTCATGGCAGTATTAACGGTGTCAAAGGCATGATTATTCTACCCGATAACTGGACTCTTCCAGTCCAACTGAGTTTTATCTCTGGTAACAGCGCATGGGCCAATGCATACTCGATTGACGAATGGATGCAGATGGAAGCTAATGGTGCAGTTTTCCTGCCCGCTGCAGGTCTTCGCTCGGGGACTAATGTTAATTATATAAACTCAAATGGTTATTATTGGTCAAGTTCACGCCGTGATCAGACGTATTCATTCAGTATAGACTTTGGTAATAATAGTTTATATCCACAAGGTGCTGGTTACTATGTGCGTCGAAATGGATTCTCGGTTCGACTTGTCATCAGCGTTGAATAACCTAGTTAGGTGTATTTACAGGAAATAAAAGTGGGCGGTTTTGAAAACGAAATACAAAACCGCCCATTTTGTAAAAGCCTATCAACACATTTATCCCAACCCTTCAATAAGAAACTTCCGCAAATGTAAGTGAATGATGCCATTATCATCGTTTCGGGTGACAAGCGGCGTCATCGAGATGACATATTTAGGGTAGTTGTAGAGCACAATTACAAATGCCGCTCGAAATCCATCCGTTCGTGAAGGATCCTAATAATTCGGACTTTACGGTTTTTCAGTATTCGATAGAAAATGATATGCCTTCCAGAACGAAAACTACGATAGTCTGTGCGTACATCATCGTAAGAACGCCCAACGGAATCTGGGCTTTGGGCTATATGCTCAAAGGATTGAATAAAGTTTTGGTAATAAATGTCCGCTTGCTCTTCAGACCAAGTATTCATCGTATAATACCAAATCTTGATTAAGTCTTCTGATGCCTTTTTGGAAAGAATATAGTCAGCCATTTGCTTTGTATTTTGCTTTCATTTCTTGAAGGAAACGGTCAGGGTCGAAATCCTCAACATCGGGACTGGCTTCACCTTCTTCTAAAGCGGCTCTTAATGCGGCTAGGCGCGACTCGTCTTCCTCCAATCTGCGAAGCCCAGCCCTAATGACTTCACTGGCATTGTTATATCTTCCGCAGCGAATGCTATTTTGAATAAATTCCTCATAATGAGGACCCAATGATGCTGTTACTGTTCTGCTCATGAGAATATGATTTTACGCCGCAAATGTAAGAAAATTTCTTACAATTGGGGTGAGATGTTTTGAGTTTTATGGAAGAAATTTTCGTCAAAAACAGGAAAAATTTCTTTTATAGAAGAAATTTCCTTCAAAAAGTCGAAATTCTTCTTTTATAGAAGAAATTCTCTGCAAATATTCAAATTACCACTAAAAAAGGTGGTACCCTTACCACCTTTTAGCTAACTTTTTGTCTGGATTGCTTCGCTTCGCTCGCAATGACGCGAAGCGACGACAAGCCTCGTGTCTCGCGTCCCGAAGTCCTGCGTCAATCAAACCATAAACTCCTCCAAAGTGGAGTGCAGTATCTCTTGCAATTCTTCCTTGTGTTCGGGCTTGGTCTGTGTGAACAGGAAGCCCCAGATGCTCATTGCTGGATTTTGGATGTCGCGGGTCTCCAGCACACCGTGGAAATGCTTCTTGATGCGCTCGAAGTCGAGTTTGCGGTTTGTGTCGTAGGGCTTGTCCAAAACGACGAAGCTGAACACGTCATTCTCGATGCCGTTCCACATGGTGGCGTAATCGGGACGGGTGCCTTCGAAATAGGCCCTCACGGGCAGTAAACCGCAGGTATGGCGCGTGATGTCGTTGAGGCACATGCCTGCAAAACGCAACGGGTTGACCTCAATCGGGATGGCACGGCCCGTGTTTTTGTCGACGCGGAACTCCACATGCATCGGGAAATTGCGCAAACCGAGGACACCATTCAGGTCGATGCAGAACTGGTTGAAGGCTGGATAATTGGCTTCAAAAATCTGTTTGCTCATGCAGTAGAGACGGTCGCTGACGTCAGTCTCGTTCTTGAAGATATGGTGGAAAATGTTGATGATGTTAGGCTTGCCTTCGGCATCATAATAGGCATCCACGGCATATTCCTCTCCTTCGATGAACTGCTCCAACACAAACATTTCGCTCCGTACAACGGTGTCGGGGAATACGGCACACTGCTTGGCGAAGTTGTGGTCGATGTCGTCCAAGGCAGACTGCCATTCAGCTTTGCTGCGGACGATGTAAACGCCCACGCTGAGGAAGCCCACAGACGGCTTCAGCACGAGGGGAAGGGGCAACTCGTCAGGATTGAGGCTGCGCAAGGCTTTCATCTCTACCTCTTTATAATAGAAGTCGGGATAGATCTGCTGACAGATACGTCTAAAAGCGGCCTTGTCTTTCAGTATTTTGACTTTCTTTACCAACTCCGAATCGGGCATTTGGGCATAAAGCCACACTAAGGCGTTTTCAGAGACGGCATAGAGCTGTCCTTTCTGTTGGTATTGCTCAACGAACTGCTTGTCGTCAAGCAGGTTGAGGCTGTGGCCTTCTTTGGTGAGTTGTGCCGCCATCTCATTGTGCAGCACAGGTATTTGTTTGTCTTCAAGATAAGCCACCAAAGGGGCTGAAACATAAGGTTTTTCGAGGATAATCATGGTTAGAATGAAAAGGTAAAGCCGAGAGCCGGCATGACAGGCAATTGATAGACATTTTCACCTGTAATCATATTGACGTAGAAAATGTTTTTGCGGTTGTAAACGTTGGTGATGCTAAGGTCGACTTCAAGGTTGACATTCTCGCTGAAGAAGAACTTGCGTTTGACGTCAAGGTCTAAGCGGTGGTAGGTGGGCAGACGACCCGCGTTGAGGTCACTGTAAAGCACTCCGATTTCACCGTTGGTGGTGGTGTAGTCAAAGTTGATGCCATCAGCAAACGAGAAGTACTCGTAATAGCCTTGAATCTGAGTGAAGGGGAATCCGCTGCCGAAGTTCCAGCGTCCGCTGAACTCCCATTGACGTTTGGCACCGGCTGTGTAGGTCACGATGAGGTTGACGTTATGGCGGCGGTCGAAATGGGGCGCGTATTGCGTCAGGACAGCCTCGTCTTCAATGACCTTCTCGTAATTTCTGTTCACATAGCCAAGGGCATAGACGGCCCAAATGTACCAGTGCTTGTCTTCATATTTCAGCGAGATGTCGGCACCGTATGCATCGCCTGTCTCCACCGTGAAGTCTTTCTTCAACAGGTCGGGGATGTCGGCATTGCCGGGCGAGTCTGTGTAAATCTTATTGCGGTTGATGTTGGTCAGCTGATTGAAGTTCTTCCAATAGCCTTCCACGTTCACGGTCATGTTGTCCAAGATGTCGAATTCCGCACCGAGAATGGCGTGATAAGCCTTTTGCAGATAGCTTTTGACTTCTCTGCCGTTGAAGGTCTGGGGCAGGTTGTCGATGCCTGAGAGGAAACCGTAGAACAGGTTGACCACGTCGCGGTCGCTGGTGGCGGCAACGAAGTTCTGCGAATACTTGCCTCCTGCGGCTTTGAGCCTGATGCGGTCGTTGATATTGTATTTCATGGCCAATCGCGGTTCAAGGGAAGCGTCGGGCAGCGAAGGATACCATTGCAAACGCAGGCTGGGCTCCAGCAGGAAGTTGCCCAAGACGGCTTTGTATTTTGCGTAAACGCCAATTTCGGTGGAGTTTACCTTCTGTGAAATGCGGCTGCCGCCATAAACGCTGTAGGTGGTATAATCGGTGGTGTAGCCCAACATCTCAATGCCGTATTTCAAGGTGTGCTTGCCCATAAACTGGCTGAAGTCGAAGCTGGCGTTGAAGCCGTTGATGGTGCTGAAACGCTCGGGGCTGTTCTGCTCAATCATGTTGGAAGTGTAGCTCGAATAGGCTACATTACCTTCAATCATCACCGGAGCCTTGCCCGGGATAACGAGGAAGTTGGTGCCGCCTCCGAATGACTTCCAGCCGAAATTGGCGAGCGACATATAGTTGTTTACGTGGTCGTCGAAATAGAATCCGAAAACGTTTACTTTACTGCCGTTGGGAGCGTTGAGAGACACTTTGCCGTAGATGTCGCGGAAGTTGAAAGGCAATTCGTATGAGCGTCCGTCGTTTAAGACGGCGTCATACATGGGCTTGTAAATGGCTTTGCTGGTTTGTTCAAGATAGGAATTCTTGGCCGACAAAATGAACGAAGCGGTAGCGTCTTCGGGCTTTTTAGCCTTCTTGATAGGGCCTTCCAACATGACCTTGGCACCGAACACGCTGGCCCCGACTTTTCCGGAGATGCGTTTCTTGTTTCCGTCGCGGGTTGAGATGTCCATGATGGAAGAGATACGTCCGCTGTATTCAGCACCGAAACCGCCAGTGTAGATGTCAGCGTTGCGGATGATGTCGGTGTCGAACACAGAGAAGAGACCAATGGAGTGGAAGGGGTTGTAGACCACCATACCGTCGAGCAGCACTTTGTTTTGGATGGGGGAACCGCCACGAATGTAGAGTTGGCCGCCTTGGTCACCGGTGAAGATGACACCGGGAACCACTTGCAAATACTGCGCAAAGTCGGCCTGACCGCCCACGCTGGGAATCTTGGTGATGGTCTTGGGCGTGACGCTGATGACCGAGGTCTTGGTCTCGGTGCGGGCCTCAATCTTGTCTGCAGTGATGGTCACCGACTCCAGTTTCTGGCTGGTTTCCTTGAGAAAATATTTGCGGTTGACGACCTGCTTTTTGGAAAGGCTGATGGTTTCGGAGATGGTATCGTAACCCACGCAGGTAATCAAGAGTGTGTAAGTTCCGTCAGGGATACGGGTGATGTTGAAGAATCCGTTCTCGCTGGTTGACCCTCCGTAGGTTGTGCCTTTCAAATAGACGTTGGTGAACATCATCGGTTCGCCCGTCGACTCTTCATAAACAAAGCCCTTGATGCTGTTTTCTTGGGCTACGGCTCCTATGGCGGATAATACGAGGAATGAAATGGTAAAAAATGCTTTTGAAAGTAAACTTCTATTCATTGTAGTGGATTATTATCGAATTAAGCGTGCAAAGAAAAGAAAAATTATCGAATAATGGCCGGTTTTTCTGAAAAAAAACGTTTCTTTGCCGCATAAAAAGGCATAAAAATACAAACGTTATGGAAGAGATGTTTACCAATGAAGAAAAGACAGCTATTGCCAGTGTGCTTTACAACTTGGTAAATGCTGATTTCCAGAATCTTAAAGAAGAGAAGGAATGCTTGGCGCTTTGCCTGAACGAATTGGATTTCAAAGCTGCGGATTTTGTTCCGGTTCCAAGAAATGAGTTGCCTAAACAGTCTTATGAGACCTTGAAACACATGACGAAGGAAAAGAAAATCGCCTTTTCGCGCATGATGACACAAGTCTCGCGCGCTGACGCAGATTTCGGGCCCCGCGAACAAAAGTTCGTGAAGGAGATTTTGGAAATGTGTGATGTGCCGTTTGTGCATCGGTGAGAGGTGTGTTTTGTTAAAAATCCAGCCTTATCCTTGCATCGGAGTTAAGTCGGACTTATTTCGGACTTACATCGGACTTGGAAATTTGTCCGAAATGTTAAATTCTGGACTTTTTTGGTGCCAAAGTGGTCAAGGTCAAAGTGGTCAAAGTCATGTTTTGGGGCTTGAAAAACGAGTTTGACCAGTTTGGCTTTGACAGGGATGACCGCGTTGCAGGGTTGCAGTTCGAAAGGGGGCGTTGCGTGATTTTTCGGCAAAGTTAGCGAGGGTTCAGAAAAGTCGTTATCCTAATAGTGTTTTGAAATATTGCCGGTTTTTCAATATTGAATTTGAATTTCATTTGTTAACTTAAATTGATGGGGTGATATAAACGCGCCAACTGCCGTCTCTTTCTCCCCGTTCAATATATTTCTTCTCTGTTAATTGTGATATCAATTTTTGAATGGACCAGATGCTTATGCCTGTCACTTCCTGCATATCTGCAAATGTCAGCGTAGGTTGGCTGAGCATAGCATTTAGAATTATACCATAGTTAGGTGAACGAAAAACTACACGCTCGCCATCGTACCACCAAATATTCTCATTATGTTCAGTAATGAATAGCACATCATTGTAAACCTCCGTCATCACCAATTCAGTAAAGTATTTCATGAAAGGTTTAATGTCTTTCAGTTCCGCATGTGCTCCCTCTGAAGGGACAGGTCCCACATACATATCAGCTTGGTGCAAAGCTTCCAAATATTCTTGTTTCTTCCTGCTCCGCACAACTATCATGGGATAATTATGTCGAGAAAGGATGAAATTGACCATCAATCGTGCGATACGACCATTGCCATCTTCGAATGGGTGAATACGGATATAACGGTAATGGAACAATGCCGTCAACTCTACGGGCGACAGCTTTCCTAGTTTCTCTTCCTCGTTATACCAATCCACCAAATCAGTCATCAGCGATGGTGTCTCTTCGGGCGAAGCATAGTCGAACCTGTCTCCATAGCGGGTAATCACGCTGTTGGGGCGCGTTTTATACTGGCCGGCATGAATCACATAACTGGTTTGCTGCCCACCCGGCAGATTGCGATATACGGTGTAGTCTTCGCGCAGCAGCGTCTTATGGAGCATGCGAATGAAATGCTGCGACAAAGGCATCTCCTTCATGGCCGCCTCCTCACCCATCATCTTCAAGCCCACATTGCTGGCCGTCATTTCATGGACATCGCGCACTTCTGCCTCGCCTATGACTTTCCCGAAAAGCAATAGCAACTCCGTTTGCCCATACGTTAGCGTGTTGCCTTCAATATGGTTGCTGTTGTAGTTGAAATCAACGGTAAACCGACGGCTCAATCTGTTACGATCGCGTTCAGAAAGCGGCTGGATAGCCTGCCATGCATCAATTGCTTTTTTTAGGGTTAGATACTTCATCATTCGTTATATTAAAATCCAAAATGTTTGCTAAAAGGTTGCATGATTACAACCTTTTTTGCAACAAATTTACAAAATATATCCGAATTGACACTTTTTTTTCCCATTTTATTCAAAAAAATACATTATAAAGTGGTAACATACCACTTTTAAGCCTTATTTTTTGCATTTTTTACAGTATCTTCCTAATCGTATCTTTACTATACGCCATCCAAATCTGCTCGAAGTTGTCCGCAAAACAGCTCCCCGCAGGAAGTCATTCTTCTGCGGGGAGCTTTGGTTTTGTAGCCTTTGGGGCTTGTGATTACTTGATATTCGGCCTCTCCTTTTTTATTGTTATCGAATCACGATTTTCTGCGTTTTTTGGCCACGAGATAGGCTCCGCCCATACCCAGTAGCACGACCACGCCGCCGCCCAAGGGGGCATCCGAGTCACCTTCTAAGCCATGGTTGATAGGCAAGATGAGGCCGAAGTTGTTGCGGAAGCCGGAACCCACACCTGTATTCATGCTCTTGCCGCGACCGAACATGCCACCTTCCCCATAGTTGATATTGCTATTGGAGGATTCGAATATGTCGTTCCAGTTCGTTCCGAAGATTTCCGTGTCTTCAAACAATCCGACGTTGGCTTCTTCTTGTTCTTCTTCGTCGAAGTTGAAGAGGTGGAAGAGGTTCCAGCCCGAGTCATAAGAGTTCCATTCTGCGAAGGCACCGATCGTCATGCCGAAAAGAATTGTTACTGTCAAAAATAGTTTCTTCATTTTATTGTGTTGTTTGTTTTGTTTGTTTTCCGTTTCCTTATCTTACCACAATCTTCTGCACCTTAACATCTTCACCGTTGATAAGGCGAAGCAAATACACACCAGCAGGCTGGTTGATGCTCTTGCTGACATAACCATTGATAGTCTCGATGCTGAGGATGCGCCCCGTGAGGTCGATGACCTGCAGGATGGCCTCACCCTCATTGGCGATGATGTACTGTCCGTTGCAGAAGAACGCAAAGGTCCCTGAGCCTGTCGAAGGGCCATCTCCATTGTTGGCACTGAACACCAGCTTGAATCGGCTTTCATAGTCCGTTGTCCTGGCGGTGAAGGTGTACGATGGCGCAGGAGATTGCGGGTCTTCGCCCGCAATGAGGGCGTTGGGGTGGAGCAGGTCGATGTCTGCACCAGTCATGTTATCAATGAGGTGCAGGTATTCCATCTCCACGCCTTCAAGATTGGCCTTGAGAGTGTATTCGCCGTTAGCGTTGGCTTTGAAGTTCAAAGGCATTTCGCCTTGGCCGTTGCTGTAGGCGATGGCATAGTCCTTGCCGCCTTGCGGGATGTAGAGTTTCGCACGGCCTTCAAGATAGTTGAATTTTGGCAGGCTCTCGCCTTCGTCGAAGCTCACAATGGCATTGTCAAGCCTTGCCGTGTGCGTTTCGCCACGGGTTGTGACGGCCTGCGACAAGGTCATCTGAATGTTGTTGCTTGGCGCCGATGAGGCTTCGCCAGGCAGTGTAAAGCCAAGGGTTCCGCCGTTTTCCGAATAGACAGCAATACCCATGCCGGGGGTGATGGCTCCGCTGCCAGCCGTGACAGACGTGGTTGATGCTGCATTGATAAGGGTAAGATAGTTCATGTTGGGCACCACATTGCGTGTGAACGGATTGCCCACCAAGTTCCAACCCGCCTCAAGAGGAATGGTATATGTTGGATCGTAAGGGGCCGCTTCGCCGCTAAATTGCAGCGTGACATTTTCTTCGTTGGTGGCATAAAGATAGCCGACACCTCTTTGGAAACCGTTCGCAAACAGCGATGCGTTGGCGACGTTCTTGTGGTTGAGCCAAAGTTCGTTCGCGTTGTCAAATCGGTAAAGGTCATAATTGCCAGTGGTGACGGTACTGAAACTGGCGCCGTCGGCGGGCGAAGCGATGAAATACCAACCGTCGGGGATGTAAGGACTGGCAGGATCTGGCTCGCCCCAGTTAGTGGCTTTTTCAGGGTTTTTCTCTGTAATGACATTCACGGTGTTGCTGTGGATGAGCTGACCGCCATCCTCAATAGTAAGACTGCCGCCATCGGCTATGGTGATGTTGCCTGCGTTGGCGACATAATCACTCGGGATGGTGATGGCTGCCGCGATGGTGATGTCGGTGCCTGGGGCTGGCACAATGCCAGTGTTCCAGTTAGTGGCTACGTTCCAATTGCCTGCTGCGGTGAGGTTCGAATATGTGAATGTCTCTGTTTTTACCATGCCCCAAGCGCCTTTGGTGTCGCTCACACGCCAGCTGAGGGTATGAGTGCCTTCGGAAAGCGCCGAAAAGTCTATCTCGATGGCACTGCCGGTAACGTTGCCCGTCACACAGTTCGCCACATTGCCGTCAATCCAGTACATGTAGCGTGCAATTGCCACGCTCGATGATTCCGTTGCCGATGGTATGATGAAATATTTGGTTACAGCCGAACTCCACCGACCGGCGTCGTCTTTCACGCGAACGGAAAGCGAGTGCAGACCCGACGAAAGACTGCCAATAGAAATGACCGCTGGCGATTCACCGAGTGCAGTACGAGCTGCCACGTTGCCGTCAATCCAATATTCACGCTGAGCGATGGCGGTTGCCGCTGGCTCATAATAAGGAATGACAAAATACTTGGTAACTATCGAACTCCAAAGTCCGTTTGAGTCTTTTACACGAATGGAGTAGGAGTGTAATCCTGGCAAAAGGCCGGATATATCAACTGTTGATGTCACTGCCTGTGCCGAACTGATGTCACCATCCAGCCAATAGAGCTGCTGGGTGATGGTGTTCGGCGTCTGTGCCATCATCGTCGTGCAGACGACAGTGGCGACAGCGAGCATGATGCTTCTTAGTCTGTTCATAGTCGTTTGCAAATAATGGTTAGCGTGTTTCCGCATCGAAAGTTACATTCAGATTTGTGCCGCTGACATTTAAATCAAGGCTTTTTACTACTGGTGTTGCCGGCACTCTGCTCCAAGGATAGTTGCCTCCGCTGACGCCAATTTGTGTCCCATCCGTGCCAAGCCATACTGTTGGTTGTATCAGTGTAAAGGTTCTGGTTGGGGTATATGTATCATTGTTAGCATCGCTAAAAATTTGGGTACCCCTTTCAACTTGTATGAGGTCATATGACGTAAAAGAAATATTGCCCATGGAATCCCTGTAAATACAATTATAGACAGTAGCACCTAGGCCAACTCTATTATATTGCCAATTACTCCAGTAGCTAGTAGATCCCCACCATGTGAAAACACAGTTTTTCCATGTAAAAGCTGAATAAACTAAATCATTAGGTATATTGCCGTTCTCATACGCAGCAATGAAACCAGTAATTATGCAATGATCAATGAGTACCGTGCTGCCCGATTGGAATGCTTTCACGCAACCATTAACATAACAATTGGTCACCAATAAGTTGTTGGCCATAATGTTAGAAAGGCCGTATATGGTACATGTATAGCAATCGCAGAAAGTGACGTTTGTAATTTCACTGCGAATACTTAAATCACGTCTAAAACTGCATTTTTTGATAGTTACATTTGTCAGAGGGGAAGATGCGTTATTGCTAACGTTATCATAGAAATATACACCCTCAATATGAACATTGCTCAAGGTTTGGTCAGTCACTCCAATAGTCAGATTGCCGTTAATCTGGGTAATTCCAGTACCATTGGTCTCATCTTCTTCAAACCCAGAGCCATAGATGTTTACCGATTTGGTGAGGTCCGTCGCATTAAATTGTCCAGGAGAAAGTGTAATCACATCGCCATCAACGGCTGCGGCGTATGCATTGGCAAATGCTGTCTGGGTTGTGAATACTGTCACGTTGTCGCCATGCTGCAAGGTGGCGGTCATGACATCGGTTTTCTGAGCCTGTGCCATCGTCATGCAGCACAGTGCAATTACTGAAAGGATAAAATTTCTTGTTTTCATTTTTGTTGAATTGTTTAGATTTTTTTTGTTAGATTTTTAAGGGTGCAAAAGTAGTGCAAAGCACGGGTACGGGCTGCGATAATACACGAAAATCGACTTGCAAAGTGTATTTTGCAAGTCGATTTTACAAATTGCAAGTCTGTTTGGGTCAGGAAACGGCCTGTTGCTGCACCACCCACTCTTTTGGGGTCATGCCAGTGTCGGCCTTGAAGGCACGGAAGAAGGTGCTCTCGTTGGCGAAGCCCGACTCCGAGGCCACGGTGGAAATCTTCATGTCGGATGGCTGGCACAGCAACTGCTTGGCATGCTTCAAACGGTAGTCGTTGACCAACTGGCTGAATGTGCAGCCTTGGGCGTTGATGCAGGCAGAAACGGCATTGCGGTGTACGCCAAGGGCATCGGCCACGTCGGTAATCTTCAGTTCGGGGTTCAGATAAAGGTGCTGTGTCTCCATCAATTGGGTGATACGGGTCATCAGTTCATCAGAGGCATTGTTGGGCTGTGGTGAAGGCTCCGTAGGACTGTCACAATGTGGCAGCCGTACATAACGACGCACAATCACTACTGCAATTCCGACCAACATCACACCGCAAAGCACCCATATCCAAGCCCTATATGGCTGTGTGTCAGTAATTATCGCCATTGTTTTAGGTGTCCCTGTATGGAGAAGCCACACCGAAGCGAGAGGCGAGAAGTTGTCGCCAATGATGCCTCCCGCGACGAGGAGGTCGCCGTCGGGCGTCAGCACGGGTGAGGCATCGCCAAAACCGTCCAATGGACCCATATAATATAAGGTGAGCGGTGCCGGTTGTTTGTCGTAGTCCACCGCCACTACGTAAACGCGGCTTGTCGAGTCGTTGCCTATCAGATAGGCACGTTTTGCCTTTGGGTCTGCAATGGCAGGACGGTCGTACTTGATGCCGCCATAGTCCGACATCGTGGGCACTGGAACAGTGGTTTGCAGAAGCGAAAAAACGGTGTCTTTTATGAGAATGAAAGCCACTCCGCCATCATGATTGTATGCCGCGACGAGATAGGAGTAGTCGCCATGGGTTTCATCTCCGATGAAAGACTCAACGGCATGGTTGTTTTGGGTGTACAGAAACGGCATCCAATCTTTCAGTAGCGGCACGGTGAACGGCTCACCATTCAGGCAATTGACGGTGTCGCAAGGCTCGAAACGACCGCGCCACACCGCACCGAAAGCGATAGCATCATCGGAAACAGGCAACAAATAAGGAGAGGAACGCCATGCGGTCACTTCCTTCACATGATGGAAAAACTTCTGCCCGTTGAACACCTCGAAAGCGTCGTTGTCGCAATGGTTGCCTGTGATGAGCACCTGTCCGCTGTCGAGTTCAACGCCTTGCGCCAAGGCCCTCTTATGGTCGAGGCTGCCGAAACCCTCAAAGGTGTGCGTCGTACTGTTGTATATCTCCGCCTCGTAGCTCTGCCCGATGCCGAGGTTCTTGTCGTGGCCTCCGGCGAGAAGTACACGACGGCCCTCGTCCAACACCACAGCCATGCCGTTGTCGTGTGGATACACGGTGGATATGATATGCCACTCGCCATTGCTGAAATATTCGGCGGTAGGAGTCATCACGAATCCCGAGGTGTGGCCGCCGACTACTGTCAGCTCTCCATTGGCATAAAACACGTTGTGACCCGAACGCGGCAGGTTCATGTCGGGCAAGCGCTCGGCTTCTATTTTTTGCCACAACGAAATAGTGTCCCGGCCGACAGGTTGTCCTGTCAGCAGGGACACTGATGCGAGCATCAAAAACAATATGCTATGTCGTCTCATGCGATGGGCCATAGCTATGGTTTTTTGGTGGCTTTACTTGATATTCGGTTCTTCCAGTCCGAGGTGCTTCTTGGCATCCACGCGCTTCAGGATAACACCGATGATGAGTGCAGCAACACCGAGGCAGGCGAGCATGACCAGCGGCCAAGTGTAGTCGAGAGCCACAGGGTCGGTAACACCGGGATTGGTGTTTTCCAAAACCTTACCAATCAGCAGCGGGAACAGCCACAAGCCGATGTTCTGGATCCAGAAAATGAGTGCGTAGGCTGAACCGATGATTTTCTCGTCCACCAGCTTCGGGACGCTCGGCCACAAGGCAGCAGGCACCAACGAGAACGAGGCACCCAACACCAGAATGGTCACGTATGCCACTACCACACCGCCAACGGCATTGCCCTTGAACATAGGCAGGACAAAGGCAAAGGTGAGGTGGCAGATGATGAGCAGCAAGGAACCAATCATCAGCATGGATGCAGCCTTACCCTTCTTGTCGACATAGCTGCCGAGAATGGGCGTAATGGCCACAGCCAACAGCGGGAACACGGCGAAGATGGTCTCTGCTGTGCCACGCATGAAGCCCATGTAGCAGTATACCACAAGGGCGACGACGGCGAAAGCCATCAAACCGATTTTCATGCTCTTGTTTTTCGAGAAGTTGCTGGAGAAGGAGCAGATAGCCACCACAAGCATGATAATGTATTGCACGATGGTGACGGTGTCGCCAGCCCAGAACGACCCTGCGGCAGGCTCAGTCAAGGTGAGGTTGCATTGAAGCATGTTGACAGCGTATTTCTGGAACGGGAAAATGGCCGAGTAGTAAAGCACGCAGAGTAAAGCAACCAGCCAGAAACCGAGGCTCGACAAAATCTTGCCGATGTCGCTGATTTTGAACGGATCGTCTTTCTCTTCAGCTTCACCAGTCTGTGCATCGAGTTTCTTGTCCATGAAGAAATATACCACAAACATGATAAGAGCGATGCAGAGCAACACCACACCGAAAGCCACGGAACGGCTCACGTTGACGTGACCGCCAAGTTTGGCGAAGAAGGGTGAGAAAATCATGCAGGTGGCCACACCCAGACGAGCCAAAGCCATCTCTGAGCCCATGGCCAAGGCTGTCTCGCGACCCTTGAACCATTTCACGATACCACGGCTCACGGTGATGCCGGCCATCTCAGTGCCGCAACCGAAGATCATGAAGCCGAGGGCAGCCAGCTTGGCTGAGGCGGGCATGCCGCGATAGAACGGCGAAACGCCCAGCTCATCAAAGCCAGGAATGTAGTTCAAGTGATTGTTAAACCAAGTTTCAGCACCGCTGCCAATGAACGACTCGCTGATGGCATAGTACTTAATCAAGCCACCGATGAGCATCACAGCACCTGAAAGCACAGCGGTGAAACGCACGCCCATCTTGTCTAAGATGATGCCAGCGAAGATGAGGAAGAACACGAAGACGTTCAGGAAGGTTTCAGCGCCCTGCATGGTGCCGAAGGCGAGGCTGTCCCATCCACGCTCGGTCTGCATCAGATCCTTGATGGGGGACAGAATGTCCATGAAGATGTAGCTGCAAAACATGGCCAAAGCCAAGAGCAGCAAGGCAATCCACCGCATGGTGGGGTTGTCTCTCAATGTGAGTTTTTCGGTCATAGGTATTTGAATTTAAAGATTTAAGATTCAATAATTAATTATTCAGGGATTTGAACCACTTCCTTCTTGTAGCCCTTCAGCACGGCCTTAGCCATATTGGCCACATCTTCAGCGGTAATGCCGTTGATGATGTCGTTGTAGTCCTGCATCGGGTTATAGCCATATTGTTCTTGGGTCACGATGCTGTTCATCCAATAGCGGTTGCTCTCCAGGTCTTCAGAATGTTTCTTGATGAGGAATTCTTTCACCTTTTTCAGGTCTTCAGGGCGCGGACCGTTGTTGGCCACATTTTGGAGCTCGGCAAGGGCAATGCCTATCAGTTTCTCATACATCTCCTTGTTGGTATCGAAGCCGATGAGGAACATGAACGACTCTTTCGGGAGTAGACTCAAGTTGCCGTTGACACCAACACCATAGGTGCCGCCTTCGTCCTCGCGGATTTTCTCGGTGTAAACAATATCCATCACGTCACTTAACACTTGCATGGTCAATTGGCTCTTGCGGGTGAATTTCATGTCACCATTATAGATGATATAGCAGGTCACTTTGGGATTCTCCATGGCCTTGGTGTAATGGCTGGTGACATCCTTGTCGGTGAGGAGGGGCACATTGGTGGTCCAGGTCTCGTCATTCTTCTTGGTCTTCAGTGAACCGATGTATTGTTCAACCAAGGGCTCGAATGTTTCGGGGTCGATGTTGCCCACGAAGGTGAAGACGAAGTTGTTGGCATCCTTGAAACGGTCAGCGTAGAGTTTCATGGCCTTGGCATAGTCCACCTTGTCGTAGTCCTCAGCCTTCATGCGGGTGACCAGCGGATGGTTGTCGTAAAGGGCGAACATGAGATTGTCGCGGAAAGCGATGTCGGGATTTGACTCAATGTTGGCCACCATCGACTTGGTGCGGGTGATGTAGGATTGGAAAGCTTCCTCGTCGCTGCGGGGTGAGGTGAAATACAAATAGGTAAGCTGCAAAAGGGTCTCCAAGTCGCGGGCGGAGCAGTTGCCCGACATACCTTCGGTGATGTTGCTGATGTAGGGGTTGACCGAGGCTTTCTTGCCAGCCAGCACCTTGGGGAGGTCGATGGCGCTGAAGTTGCCCACGCCACCGAGGGTGGCCATCGAGTTGATTTCCTGCAAGGTGTACGGGTCGCTTTGGTCCATAGCGGAATAGCCGCCAAAGCTGTAGACGGACATCATCACTTCGTCGTCTTTGAAAGTGGTGGGCTTATAGATCACTTTCGCGCCGTTCTTCAGGGTGAGGATGGTGGCATCGAAGGTGTCGTCATGTTTCTTGCTCTCGATGGCACCTTTCACAGGCAATGTGGCGATGAGAGGCTCGTTGCTGACGGTTTCTTCATAAGGGGTGACCTCAACTTCAGAGGCTTTTTGGAACATGGCTAAGAGCTCAGCCTTGGTGGGCAACACTTCGCCTTTCTTTTCAGGGGCGGTGAGGGTGATGACGATATTGTCCTCGCGGATGAGTTCTTTGGCGTAGGCGTTGATGGCCTCGACGGGTAAGTTAGGCAGAATTTGGCCGAGCAACATGTATTCGTTCTCGATGCCCGGCAGAGGCTCATTGGTGAGGAAGTGGTTGAGGATGGGGTAGAAGAGACGGCTTGTTTCTTGTTTGTCGCGCTCGTCATATTGGTTTTCAATGTGTTTCTGTAAGTCGGCCTTGGCACGCTCAAATTCTGAGGCCGTGAAGCCGTATTGTTGCATACGCTTGTTCTCGGCAATGATGGCATTCATGGCCTCATCAATGCCGTCTTTGTCTTTAGCGTAGGCGAATGTGCTCCAGGCATCCTTGGTGTCGCTGATGAAGAAAGTGCCGTAATAGCCATAGCCAACGATGAAGGGCGGGTTGGCTTTTTGGGTGAGTTCTTCCATGCGGTTGTTGTACATGGTGCTTACGAGTTCGTCGATGTAGCCTTTAATCCAATAGCTGATGTCGCTTTTTGCCTCGTTCGGCACCACATCGTGTTTGTAGTAGATCGAAAGGTTGTAGTTGGTCTCTTCGGGGTCGGTGCAGATGCTGATAATGGGTTCAGCGTTATCGGCCACTTGGAAACGGGTACGTTCGGCAGGGTTGATGGGGGCGGGGATGTCTTCAAAGATGGCCTTCAGGTGCTTTTCCACTTCGTTGACGTCAATGTCACCGATGATGATGATGCCTTGCAGGTCAGGGCGATACCACTTGTGATAGTAGGCGCGCAGGGCATCATGGGCGAAACCGCTGACGACCTCTTCGGTGCCGATGGGCAGACGGTGGCCGTAGGGGCTGTTGGGATAGATTTCGGGCAACATCTTCTGGTAGATGCGCATTTGGGCACCTTGGCCTTGGCGCATTTCCTCTAAGATGACACCGCGCTCTTTGTCGATTTCCTCGCTCTCAAGAGAGATGAAGCTCGACCAGTCGTGTAGGATGAGGATGCACGAGTCAACGAGACCCATGTTGGTGGTCGGCACGTTGGTGAGCATATAGACGGTTTGCTCGATGCTGGTCCAGGCGTTTACGTTTTCACCAAACTTCACGCCGTTGTGCTCCATGTAATTAAGAAGAGCCTTGCCCGGGAAGTTGGCGGTGCCGTTAAAGGCCATGTGCTCAAGGAAGTGGGCCAGACCTTGTTGGTCGTCCTCTTCAAGGATGGAACCGACTTTCTGCGCGATGTAGAAGTTGGCGCGCTGGGCAGGTTTTTCGTTGTGACGGATGTAGTAGGTCAGTCCGTTTTCCAATTTGCCGCGTCTGACGTTCTGGTCGAAGGGGACGGGCATAGCTTGTTGAGCGATCATGGTCGCGCTCAAGACAAGCGTTGCGACTAAAGATAATGTCAGTTTTTTCATGTTGTTGAATTTAATATAAATGTATTACATATTTTTCAAGATAATACTCTTCCTTAAACCATTTGTTAATGGCTACTTTCTTGTGCTTCCAATAACGGTTGAGGGCGTTGAATTCTTCTGTCAGGTCGCCACCTTTTAGGTAAATGATGCCTCCTGCTTCCATATCGCCCCTAATTCTCAATTTGTTGCCTGCGAGATTTGCAATTTCGGGCAGGGTCATCACGGCGCGGCCCGTAATCACGTCAAACTTGTCTTTTACTTCCTCAGCGCGTTTGTGCTCGGCTACGACATTCTCCAAACCGATGGCATCTTTCACGGCGTTCACCACCTTGATTTTCTTACCAGTCCCGTCGATGAGGTAAAAATCGGTCTGAGGAAACATGATGGCCAAAGGAATACCGGGAAAACCACCTCCGGTTCCTAAATCCATGACTTTCATGCCGGGCAGCAGGTCGAAGTATTTGGCAATGGCCAGCGAGTGCAAAACATGGTGTTCATAGAAAAGTTCCATGTCTTTGCGCGAAATCACATTGATTTTGCTGTTCCAATCTAAATAAATGTCTTTCAGTGCATTGTATTGTTCTTTCTGCTTGTTGGTTAGCTCAGGGAAATATGTAAAAAGGCTTTTTGTGTCCATAATGGTGGCTTGAAACGGGCTTCAAAGATAGGGAAAATTTTGTTTCGATGCTGTTGTATAAAGGAAATTGTCGTACTTTTACACTTTATTTCAAACAAAGGCATGAAGAAAATACTGCTAATTATTGTAATGCTGCCGATGGTGTTGCTCGCACAACGCATTACTCCGGAGGCTTATATCGAAACCTATAAGGGCATCGCCATGCGAGAGATGCGCGAACATAAGATTCCAGCCTCAATTACCTTGGCGCAGGGTTTGTTGGAATCGGGAGCAGGCAACAGCGCGTTGGCACGTGAGGCGAAAAACCATTTTGGCATCAAGTGCCACAAAGGTTGGGAAGGCGACACTTACATCATGGATGACGACGAGAAAAACGAGTGCTTCCGCAAATACGCCAATGTCGAGGAATCGTTTGTAGACCATTCGCTTTTTCTGGCTACACGCAATCGCTATGCAGCCCTTTTCGATCTTGACATTACCGACTATGAAGGCTGGGCCAAGGGCTTGAAGGCTGCGGGTTATGCCACCAATCCGAAATACGCTCAACTGCTTATCGACCGTATCCGTCTTTATGATTTGACAAAATACGATCTAATTGCTCTTGGTCAGCGTGTTGATGATAACGAACTGCCTGAGATCGCACCTGAGGACGAACTGCTTGAGTTGGCTTATTCTCCTGAGGATCGGTCTGTTTTTGAATTGGTCGACATGACTGATGAGAAGCGTTTCATCTACGAGAACAACAAGGTGCGTTTTGCTTTTGCCAAGGAAGGTGAGACACCTGAGCAGTTGGCCAAAGCTTTCGGTATTAAGTTGAAAAAGTTCAATGAATACAATTTGTTGAAGCGTCCCGACGAGATGGTGTTTCATAGTGGTGATGTGGTGTATCTTGGAAAGCTTCGCAATAGTAACTGGAAAGCCAAGAAACACATTGTTGAAGAAGGCGAGACTTTGCGCGACATCGCCTTGCGCTTCGCTGTAATGCCCAACAAGATTCTGAAAAAGAATGGTTTGAGGGAAGGTGACCGCATCAATAAAGGCCAGGAATTGTGGCTGCGGTAATACCCTTATTCCGTTCCGACTTTCATCCGTCCCATCAAACGCAGCAATGGCGAGAAGCAGGCGAAAAGGAAGTCGTAGGCGATAAGGCCTGGCAATAGGCCTTTCTCGCCCAAACGTCTTGAAGCTTTGTAATAAATGAAAAGCTGTGTGCCGAAGCGTAAGAGGAAGAAAAACACGAGTATGGGAATGTAGAACATTTCGCCTCCTATGATGGTAAAAGCGGGCTTTAGGCACAGCAAGGTGATGAAAGAGGCGTAGAATAAGAACTGAGAAATATAGAACAGACTCAGCATGATTCTGGCTCTGGCACTATATTTTCGGATGGTGGAATAGCGTGCGCTTTTTTGCCGAATCCACTTATGGAATGTGTTCGTCGGGGTGGTGAGGATGGCATTTTCGGGGTCAATCAGCACCTCGGTGTTCTTTTTGGTGGCTACCTGGCTGATGAAAAGGTCGTCGTCACCAACGGAGGTGGTGTAATGCGAAGTAAATCCTTTATTTCTGTAAAACAGTTCTTTACGATATGATAAGTTCTTTCCAATGCCCATATAGGGATTACCTTTCAAAGCCGCTGAGAGGTAGAGTAAGGCATTTTGAACCGCATCAAAGCGCATCAGATAATTGAGGAAGCCTTTCTTGCGGATGAAGGGACTATAACCGATGACGATTTCAGTCTTATTGCCGTAACAGTTCACCACGCTACGCAGCCAATTGTTGGTGGTGGGCATGCAGTTGCAGTCGGTGAGCACGATGAGGTCGTTTTGTGCCGATTTGATGCCCATCGAAAGCGGAAACTTTTTGCCGTTGAAGAAATTGAGGTGCTGTTTCAGTTGTACGGCCTTGATTCGTGGCTCTTGGCGCTCAAGGTCTTTGAGGTATTCCTCGGTCTCATCGTCGGAGCAGTCGTTGACGATAACCACTTCAAAATCGGGATAGTTTTGACTTAAAAGCGCTGGCACAAGTTCGACGAGATACTCGTATGCGTCTCTGGCGCAAAGTACTATTGAGACGGGCTCTAACTCGCTGTCTGTCTTGGTTAGACGCTTGTTTTTGTAGAACGCGACTTTCGAGAACAACCCCCAATGGTATATCAATTGTATGATTAGGAAGATTCCAAAAACAAGTAAGACAATGAAACTTAAGTTCTTATAATCGAAGATGATTTGCACGGCTATAGTATTTTAAGTGGTGGCAAAGGTAATAAAAAAAATCGTACTTTTGTGCCAAAATTAGAGTGATGAATTTCGATATTGTTAGCAACGACCCGAAGAGTAATGCCCGAGCCGGCGTTTTGCATACAGACCACGGCCCGATAGAAACTCCTATTTTCATGCCTGTGGGTACGGTAGGTACTGTGAAAGCCTGCCACATCCGCGACGTTCGCGATGAGGTGAAAGCGCAAATCATTTTGGGTAATACTTATCATTTATATTTGCGTCCCGGTTTGGACATCCTGGAAGAAGTTGGCGGTTTGCACAAGTTCAATGGCTGGGACAGGCCGATATTGACCGACAGCGGTGGCTTTCAGGTGTTCTCCCTGACGGGTATCCGCAAGATGAAAGAGGAAGGTGTCACTTTTCAGTCGCATATCGATGGGTCGAGGCACTTGTTCACTCCTGAAAAGGTGATGGACATACAGCGTAGCATTGGTGCCGACATCATGATGGCTTTCGACGAGTGTACGCCTGGCACCGCTGACTATCAATATGCCAAGCAGTCGATGGAGCGAACCCACCGCTGGCTCGACCGTTGTTGTGAACGCTTTGAGGCTACCGAACCGAAATATGGCTATGAACAAGCCTTGTTCCCCATCGTACAGGGTTGTGTCTATCGTGACCTTCGTGAGCAATCGGCAGAGCACATTGCATCGAAGAATGCAGCAGGCAACGCCATTGGTGGACTGGCCGTGGGTGAACCGACTGAAAAAATGTATGAGATGACAGAACTGGTCAACACCATATTGCCTAAGGATAAGCCTCGTTATCTGATGGGGGTTGGCACACCGGCCAATATTCTCGAAAGCATCTCCCGTGGTGTCGATATGTTTGACTGCGTTATGCCTACGCGCAACGGTCGCAACGGTATGATTTTTACTTCCGAAGGCATCATGAACATGCGTAACGAGAAGTGGAAAAACGATTTCTTGCCCGTCGACCCCAATGGCGAAACTTTTGTTGATGTACAATATTCCAAAGCCTATTTGCGTCATTTGTTCATAGCGGGAGAAAGCCTCGGTCCCATGATTGCCAGTTTGCATAACCTTGGGTTTTATCTTTGGTTGGTCCGTGAGTCTCGCAAGCATATCCTCGCTGGCGACTTTGCCGAGTGGCGTGACATAATGCTTCCAAAAGTTACAAGAAGACTGTAAATGAAGAAGATTGACCTATATATATTCAAGAAGTTCATCGGAACGTTTTTCTTCGCTATCACGATGCTTGTTCTGATTGTCATCATTTTCGACTTGTCGGAAAACATCGACAGCTTCCTGAAACACAACGCACCCTGGCAGCGGGTCTTGGTGGATTATTACCTCTTGTCCATACCTTATTATATTAATTTGTTCATTCACCTTTTCGCCTTCATTGCAGTCGTGTTTTTCACTTCCAAGATGGCCGCACGTACTGAAGTTGTTGCCATTTTGAGTAGTGGTATCAGTTTTTGGCGCTTCCTTTGTCCCTATTTAATGGCAGCGTTGACCATTGCTGTAATGTCTCTTTATTTTGGCAACTTCTTGATACCCAAGACCAATGAGATACGTCGAAAGTTCAAGGATGAGTATATGGAACGCTTAAGCGAGAGCGCGGGACGCAACGTGCATGTTCAGCTGGACAAAAATGAGTTCGCCTATGTGGAGACTTACAACATATCGCGGCAATACGGTTACAAGTTCTCTTGGGAGAAATACGATGGCAATGAATTGAAATACAAAGTGATGTCGGATGTTATATATCATGATACATTGTCCGACAACAGTTGGAAGATAGATCCTTATGCCATTCGTTTTATTGAGGGAGGAGAAGAACGACTCATACAAGGCCGCAATCTCGACACGATTCTCAATCTTACCCACAAGGACCTGTATAAAATGAAGGAAGACTTTGAGGAGATGAACTTTTTCGAGTTACGCAGCCAGATTTGTTCGATGAAAGAAAAAGGCTCGGAAGGCGTAACGGAATATGAAGTGGAAATGCAGCGTCGAATGGCCGCTCCTGCCGCCATCATTATACTCACGATGATTGGTGCATCGTTGTCGAGCCGCAAGGTGCGTGGCGGCATTGGAGTGCATCTTGGTATCGGCATCACCATCGCTTTCACCTACATCCTCTTCATGCAAATTTCCAAGTCGTATGCCATTTCCGGTGATTTATCTCCTTTTATGGCCGTCTGGATTCCTAATTTTATCTTTGCGGCATTGGGTGTGTACTTGTTAGCCAAAGCTCCAAAATAACATTCTGTCATTCAGTGTGTTGATTTTTTTTTCTGCCAAAAAAGGTTTTCTTTGCCGACTTTTGTTTAATTTAGCCGTTTCTAAACCATTGCAAAAAAACAGTCATTATGCACATCGCTATAGCAGGCAATATTGGTTCGGGTAAGACAACACTCACGGGGCTGCTCGCCAAACACTTCAACTGGAAGCCTCATTATGAGGAAGTTGAACATAACCCCTACTTGGATAGTTTTTATGAGGACATGCAACGCTGGTCGTTTAATATCCAGATTTTCTTCCTCAATAGCCGTTTTCGTCAGGTGATGGATATTCGCAAAAGCGGTGAGGACATCATCCAAGACCGTACCATTTATGAAGATGCGCATATTTTTGCAGCCAATCTCTACTCTATGGGACTCATGGAAACCCGAGATTTCGAGAATTATAAGTCTTTGTTCGAACTGATGATTAAATTCCTCCAACCACCTGATTTGCTGATTTACCTTCGTGCTTCGGTGCCGACGCTCATTCGCCATATCGCCAAGCGCAACCGCGAGTTTGAGCAAAGCATCAGCATTAGTTATCTTACCAACCTCAATGCGCGTTATGAGGAGTGGATTGGTAATTATCACGAAGGCAAATTACTTGTTATTGATACTGACAATTTGGAACTTGAGAACCCTGAAGACTTGAGTACTATTATCGACCGTATTGAAGCATCACTTAATGGATTATTCTGATTATGAAAGTTGTAGGAATTATACCCGCTCGCTATTATTCGACGCGCTTCCCAGGCAAGCCTTTGTCGATGATTAAGGGAAAGACAATGATTCATCGCGTCTGCGAACAAGCTTGGAAATCGAAACTCGACGCTGTGGTGGTGGCCACTGATGATATGCGTATAGCTGAAGAGGTGCTTGGCTTTGGCGGAAAGTATGTGCTCACCAATCCAAAGCATCCCAGTGGCACCGACCGTTGTCGCGAGGCTTTGGACATGCTTGAGTCACAGTATGATGCTGTGGTCAATATTCAAGGCGATGAGCCTTTCATCGATCCCAATCAGATCAATCAGGTTATCGACTTGATTTCACGTGATGATACACAGATAGTTTCGTTGGCCAAACGGATTGAAGACGAGGAAGAGCTCTTCAGCTCCAATACGGTGAAGGTGGTGATGGATGCAAAAGGCGATGCGCTGTATTTCAGCCGTACACCTATTCCATATATGCGTAATGTCGATCAAAAGAAATGGCTTGCGAGAGGTTGCTTTTACAAACACATTGGTATATATGCCTACAAAGCAGACACCTTGCATCAAATTGCCATGATGCCGCCCACAGCTTTGGAAACGGCTGAGTCGTTGGAACAATTGCGCTGGATTGAAAACGGCTTGAAGATCTGTATGGGTATCACCGATGCTGAAAACGTTTCCGTTGATCAGCCAAGCGATATTGCAAAAGCTGAGAAATTCTCAGAAAACCAAACGAATATCTGAAAATGATTTCCATCACCGAGGCCATATCTGACCTGTTGTTTTTACGCGACACTGTGGTAGTGCCTGGTTTGGGCGCATTTGTCAAGAAACCGGCATCAGCCAAAGTGAATTCTGTAGCAAATTATTTTGCTATGCCCTCAGCTATCATCGAATTCGATGCCGCTTTGCGTGAGGATAATGAGTTGCTGGTCAGGTATTTGTCGGAAAAGAATGAGATTCCCGAAGACGAAGCCAAGAAATTGTTGGCCATGTTTGTCTCCGACTGTTTCAGTACGCTAAAAAACAAAAAGATAGTTGTGCTTGGCGGTTTGGGAACCTTGTCGTATGACTGGGCTGGCGATTTGGCTTTCAAGCAGTATGAGGACATCAACTACAACAGTGAAGCCTTCGGCTTGTCGGATTTTACATTGGAACCTGTTATGCGTTCCAAGACAAAGGAAGAAATCAAAGCGGAGATTGAACAGCAACAGAAGGACAAAAATACCCCGGTGACGGTCGATGAAAAGGCTGTGCATGAGCAGGATATGATAGAAGTAAATGAAGACGATGGGTCGCGTCACCCCGGAAGGTTACTGATTTTGCCTGGGCTGTTGCTTCTGGTTGGCGTTTTGTTTGGTTTGCAGTATTTCAAGTTCGTCGATTTCAAGCAATGGTTGGAACGGATTGAGAAAATGAAAGAGACTGAGCCTTGGACGATTTCATTCCCGAAAGGGGTTAAACCGTGGCCTGTGGCTGAGATTGCTGCACATGAAGAAATCGATACTATTGTACCCAAAGAAAGTGATACAGTTATACCCAAAGAGAGTGATACTATTGTACACGAAAATAATGATACTGTTGTATCTGAAGAAAATGAAACCCCTGAGGCAGAACAAGAAGCAGAGGCTGTTTCTCCTGTCGAAGAAGTAAAAACAGAACCCACTATTCGCATTATTGCGGGTTGCTTCAGTCAGGAGGATAATGCGGTACGTTTGGTTAATTCATTAAAGGAAAAAGGATATACGGAAGCTTTTTATGAGTTGCGAGGTACCAAATGGTATGTTTCTTTCGGGCGTTATGCCACCGATGAAGAGGCTACGACAGCCTTGTGTGAAATACGGAAAAACACTGAGTATAAAGCTTGGATATTGAAGTAATTGCTATGTCAAAGAAAAACAAACTGGAGCGTTTCGCAGAGAACAAGACTTTTTCTAACTTGTTCGAATACAGCTATGAACGTATCATGAGCGAGGGCTTTCCTCTTCAAGGGAAATGGCATGAGGATTTCTTTCATAACAGCAACCCGATTGTGCTTGAACTGGGTTGCGGCAAGGGAGAGTATACTGTTGGCCTGGCGCGGGCACATCGCGACATAAACTATATCGGTGTTGACATCAAAGGAGCGCGCATATGGCGAGGCCTGAAGCAGAGCAATGAGGAAGGTATGAAAAACGTGGCTTTCCTTCGCGCCCGCATTGACCAGATTGAACATTTCTTCTCGAAAAATGAAGTCTCTGAGATTTGGGTCACTTTCCCCGATCCGCATCCTGGTGAGGGTGAGCGCAATGCGCGTCACCGTCTCACTTCGCCAGAGTTTCTTGAACGATACCGCAAAATTGTATGTCCCGATGGCATACTCAACTTAAAGACCGACAGTCCTATCATGTATGAGTTCACCCTGCATGATGTGGTGGAAAAACAAGGATTGCAGATACTTTATTCAACAGATGACCTTTATGCAAATACAGATGACCTTGAAGTGAAAACCATACGCACATTTTACGAGCAGATGTGGCTTGATCAGGGGTTGACTATTAAATATATTCGATTTAGAATCAATGCAGAATGCGGAATGAAATCAACCAGCAATTAAACCATTAAACAAGATGTATACAGACGACAACCAACTCTACATCGCGCATTGCGAAAACGGATCTATCCACATGATTGGCAAGATGGCCAACCGTCATGGACTGATTGCCGGTGCCACAGGAACGGGTAAAACCGTTACTCTGCAAGTACTGGCTGAATCGTTCAGCGAAGCTGGCGTGCCTTGCTTTATGGCTGATATGAAAGGCGACCTTTCGGGCATCAGTCAAGCGGGAAAAATGAGTAGCTTTATTGAGAAACGTTGCCCGGAGTTTGGTATTGAGAATCCGCAGTTCCATGGTTGCCCCACCCGCTTCTTTGACGTGTTTGGCTTGCAAGGCCATCCGCTGAGAGCGACTATCTCCGATATGGGACCTCAACTATTGGCCCGACTGCTCGGACTCAACGAGACCCAAACAGGCATCCTAAATATCGTTTTCAAGATTGCCGATGACCGCGGTCTGCTTCTCATCGACATGAAAGACCTGCGCATGATGCTTGACTATGTGGCCAAGAATGCCAAAGAGTTTACAACCACTTATGGGAACGTCTCTTCGGTGAGTGTGGGTGCCATTCAACGCGCTTTGCTGGCTCTTGAAGCTGAAGGCGGTGACCTTTTCTTTGGCGAACCCTCTTTCAACGTGTTCGACTTTCTCCAAACCGAGGGCGGCAAAGGTGTCATGAACGTGATGGCTGCCGACAAGCTCATGCTGAATCCCAAATTGTATTCCACCTTCCTGCTGTGGCTGTTGAGCGAACTTTACACCCAACTGCCTGAAGTCGGCGACCTGCCGTTGCCCAAACTCATTTTCTTCTTTGATGAGGCTCACATGCTTTTCAAGGATACATCGAAAGCCCTTGTGGAAAAGATAGAACAGGTCATTCGCTTGGTGCGTTCCAAAGGTGTGGGCGTTTATTTTGTCACTCAAAGTCCCGACGACATCCCAGATGCTATTGCGGGTCAGCTCGGCAACCGTATTCTTCACGGGCTGCGGGCCTATACACCTAAGGAACAAAAGGCCGTGAAAGCCGCAGCACAAACTTTCCGCACCAACCCAAGTTTTAACACGGAATCCGCTATTCTTGAACTTGGCACGGGTGAGGCTTTGGTCTCGTTGCTGGATGAAAAGGGCGCACCTTGCATCGTGGAGCGTGCCAAAATTCTGTTCCCGCTGAGTCAAATCGGTGCTTTTACTGATGAGCAACGCAATGACTTGATTCGTAAATCGCGTATCTATGGCGTTTACGACAAGAGTTTTGACCGCGAGAGTGCATACGAGATGCTCGTGGAGCAGCAGAAACAAGAGGAAAAACGTCTCCAGAAAGAGGCCGAAGCCGAAGCCAAACGCAAGGAGAAGGAGGCCAAGGAAAGGGAAAAAGCAAAATCGAGCAGCAAGAAAACCACCACACGAAAGAAGAAGTCGGCAGGACAGAAAGCACTCGAGAAAACCCTCAATACCACCGCCACAACCATTGGACGAGGCATTGGTAACAAGATTGTCCGCTCAATTTTGGGTAGTATCTTCAAGTGAATAAAAGAAGGGGTGTCCCCTCTTATTAATCATTTTAATCATTCCCAATCTCTTTCAGCATCGGTACGAACTTGAATCCGCCAAACGATTCCTTTTTTAGTGTTCCATCATCCAATTTGGAGATTCTCATCATTATCTGACCATTTCCGTTGGGGTTGTCCGTAGGGATGACCATGATGGCGTTGGCTTTCATTTGCTCAATCAGAGCTTTGGGGGTGTCGGGCGCACCAGCTGTGATGATGATGCGGTCAAAGGGTGCGTAGGTGGGAAGACCCTCAAAACCGTCGCCCAAAAAAGTCTTCACCCGAAAGGGTAATAGCTCAAGTATTTCCTTGGTCTTGAAATAAAGGTTGCGTTGTCGCTCTATGCTGAATACCTTGGCACCCATCGCGGCCAGCACACAGGCCTGATAACCTGACCCTGTTCCTATTTCAAGAACTTTCATGCCTTTCTCCACTTGCAAGAGTTGCGTTTGGAAAGCCACGGTGTGCGGTTGCGAGATGGTTTGACCCGAGCCTATGGGGAACGCCTGGTCTTGATAAGCCAATTCAACAAAAGAAGAGTCCAGAAATACATGACGCGGCACCACCCCGATGGCGGAAAGCACGGCATCATCGGTGATGTCTTTGGCGCGCAAGGTGTCGACAAGTTGTTTGCGAAGTCCCTTGTGGCGGTAGTTATCTTCCAAATAGGTGTTCATGGCGCGAAATTACGCTAAATTCCGATGCCACGGAACGATAAAAAAGCTATTTTTGCACAAATTTTTGAACCATGCTGAAAATCGGAGTTTTGGGAGCAGGGCATCTGGGCAAGATACACCTCAACTGCATCAAACAAATTGTGAATTATGACTTGGTGGGTTTTTATGATCCTGTTGAGGAAACAGCCCGTCAGGTGGAGGAGGAGCTGCTAATAAAGAGTTACGATTCCATTGATTCGCTGATAGACATGGTGGACGTGGTTGACATCGTCACTCCGACGGTTCGCCATTTTGAGTGTGCCGCCAAAGCCTTGAGGAAGCGTAAGCATGTGTTTATTGAGAAACCCATAGTGGCCACGCCTGATGAAGCCAACGCTTTGAAAAAATTGGCCGATGAGGCCGGAGTAAAAGTGCAGGTAGGCCATGTGGAGCGTTTTAATCCTGCTTTTATTGCTGCGGAACCGTTCATCGGAGAGCCTTTGTTCATCGAGGCACATCGTTTGGCACAGTTCAACCCGCGAGGCACTGATGTCCCCGTCGTTCTTGACCTGATGGTGCACGATCTTGACATTTTGTTGACCATTGTGAAGTCGCCCATCACCCATATCAGTGCCAGTGGTGTCAGTATCGTAAGTCCGACACCCGACATCGCCAATGCCCGTATTGAGTTTGAGAACGGAACGGTGGCCAACCTCACCGCATCGCGTCTCTCCATGAAATACATGCGCAAAACACGCATCTTCCAACGCGATGCCTATATTACTGTTGACTTTCTTGATAAGAAAACAGAAATCTTCCGCATCAATGATACGATTGACGACTCCAATCCCTTGTCGACGACCATCACTTTAGCCGATGGTTCGGAACGGCAGATTACTTTCGAAATGCCGGAGATACATCCCATCAATGCTATCAAGACAGAATTGGAAAGCTTCTATGACGCTATTGTGCACAACACCATTCCGACTGTTAATATTGACGACGGCATCAATGTCCTTAAGCTTGCCTACCGAATCCTTGAAGCTGTTGAAAACTCCATCGCCAAAGTCGAGAAATAATTCGTAGACCTGACAATAAATAACAATCCTCTTCGTTTCGCTAAAAACTCATCCATTATGACAAGATTCTTATCCCATTGCATTATGTTTTTGGCCTTCATTCTTGCTATTGGCCTTTCATCATGCAAAAAGTTCCCGTCGCAGTCGGTGCCGGCCTATATTCACATCGAGTCCATGTCTGTTGACTGTGATTTTGACACATACGGTGACAATACATCCAGTATTACCGACGCTTGGGTTTACGTTGACGACCAAATTATTGGATGCTATGAGCTGCCCGCCACGTTCCCCATTCTTGAGAAGGGACCACACAAGATTGCCGTCTACGGTGGCATTTGCGAAAACGGCAGAGGGAGTGCCCGTGGACCTTATCCGTTTTATATGCCGGCGATTTATAATAATTTGAATCTCGTTGAGGACAGCATCATCAATCTTAATCCAGTTCTCACGTATTATCCTATCAATAAAGGCGTAAGTAAGGAAGGAGCCTGGTATGAGGATTTCGAATACTCCAACTCGCTGATACGTATGTCCCAAAGTGATGTGAGTGCAGAAAGCATTGGATGTTCCGAGGATAGTCATGTGTTTCTGCATGAGCCGCATTCCTACCGATCGGGTAGAATCCAACTCCCGCCCGACTCGCTCGATTTCTATTTAGCCTCGGCTTCGGAAATGAAGTTCCATAAGGATTATTTGGACTTTTGCCTCCTTGAGATGGATTACAATTGCAACGATACTTTCTTTGTCGGGTTGCTTACTCTTGAGGATTATACCATCTCCACCCATCCTTTGGTGAAGGTGGTGCCTACTGACACAGAAAACGACCGCCCCAGCGTGTGGAAGAAAATGTATGTCAACCTTGGCCCTTATATGAACGAGCACGTCAATGCCGATTATTTCAAGGTGTTTTTTACTTCTAATCTGCATACTGGATACGAATCTTATTCATACCAACCTATCAGCGAAAACCGCTATTTCTATTTGGATAACCTTAAAGTGTTTTACCGCCCGAGATGAACAAGAAGAAACTGACAAGGATTTATTTCTTTACCGATTGGTTGACCTCCATGCTCGCGTGGACTCTTTTTTATTTTTTCCGAAAAGCCCACGAAGACCTTTATATCAACTATCTTGACCGTATTACGCATTCTTTCGTCACCCCGAGCTTTTGGGTAGGTGTCGCTGTCATCCCCATCTGTTGGCTGGTTCTCCATGCTGTGACGGGAGCATACGAGAAGGTGTATTTCAAGTCGCGTCTGAAGGAACTCGGCCAGACTTTCTTTATTACCCTTTTGGGTGTGGTCATTTTGTTCTTCGTGGTCATTCTTGACGATGAAGTGGCAAGCTATAAATCCTATTATCAGTCGTTTATTGCTTTGTTTACTATCCAATTCGTCCTGACATACATTCCCCGTGTCGTCATTACCACAACCGTCATCAAGCACATCAGACAAAAAAAGATAGGATTCAATACGCTCATAGTTGGCAGCAACGATAATGCTTTAGCCATCTATAAGGAGATTGAGGATGAAGTGAAGCCATCGGGACGCCGGATGATAGGTTTCGTCAACGTATATGACCAGTCGAGTTATAAGTTGGCGAATTATCTGCCGCGTCTCGGAACTTATCACGACATCGAGAGAATTGTAAAGGAAAACGAGGTGGAAGAGGTTATCATCGCTATCGAACGTTCGGAGACCCAGGCGATGAATGTCTTGCTTTCTGTGGCCGACCAGACCAATGTGAAAATCATCCCAGCTATGCAAGACCTCGTGTTTGGCAACATTAAACAGTCAGCCATCTGGCAAGCACCCTTGGTGCAGGTCACACCTGAGCTGATGCCTGTGTGGCAGAGAGTCGTCAAACGCGCTTTTGACGTTGTTGCCTCTGTTGTGGCATTGGTTGCCCTTTCGCCGGTCTTTCTTGCCTGTGCCATCATTGTGAAGGCAACCTCCAAAGGTCCTGTGTTTTATGTGCAGGAGCGTATTGGCAAAGGTGGTAAACCCTTTAGGATGGCTAAATTCCGCAGTATGAAGGTCGATGCCGAGTCGAGTGGTACGCCGCAACTATCAAGCGACGACGACCCTCGTATCACCAAATTTGGCAAGTTTATGCGTAAGGTGCGTTTGGATGAGATTCCGCAGTTCTGGACTGTGTTGAAAGGCGATATGTCTTTGGTGGGCTACCGCCCTGAAAGGCAGTATTTCATCGAAAAGATAGAGGAGCGGGCTCCTTATTATCGTCTCTTGCTGATGGTGAAGCCTGGCATCACTAGTTGGGGCGAGGTGAAATACGGCTATGCTGAAAACGTTGATGAGATGGTGGAGCGGTTGAAATATGATATACTTTATATCGAGAATGTCAGCCTTGCATTGGATATCAAGATTTTGATTTATACGGTCTTGATTGTCATACAAGGTCGAGGGAAATAACACTTCAGATTACCCCGCGTTCCAGCAATGTCATGATGGTTTCTATGTCGTCGTCTTCGGGATTGGTGTGCGGGTCGTATTGCGATTTCAGGTCGTAGCCCCACAGTTTAGCGAATCCTTGATAGAAGAAGGCACAGAATTTTCCACGGAGTTCTTGCACGACTTGATAGCTGGTGTGGCTTGTCTCGCGGTCGATAAGGCGGATGAGGATGGCACCTTGCGAGAAGGTCATGTTCTTCAAGTCTTGGGTGTATTGTGCCGTTATTTCCTTTTCGGCTTCTTTCATCATGCGGCGACGCTCGGCGGCGTTGGGAATGCTGGCCAGTATCGAGTCAAATTCTTGCATCTTGGCACCGGCCAGTTTCGCATACGGGAACACTTTCTTCACATTGCTGGCCAAACGTCGGCCTTTTTGCGTGTCGGTGATTTGCAGGTAGCGTTGCATCAAGTCGATGTCTAAGTCGGGAAGCATGACCATCAGCAAGGTGTCGCCGTTCTCCTGAATTTTGCCGTAGACAACGTTAGGCTTGGCTTGTTCAGAGGAGAAGTTCACCACAGCGGATTTTGGCTGTTCCTCCACACTCTTTTTGAAGGTGACGGTCAGTTTTGGGGATTTGTTTATCACTTGTGAGAATCCTGTGAGGGTCATCAGGACAATCAATGCCGTCAATGCTGTTCTTTTCATGACTTTTTCTTGTTTATGGTTTGACACTCTCTACCTTGCAAGTATTGTGCCAAAAAACAAGATTAGTCGCCTGCATGTAATTTCTTTAGTCTCGATTTCTCGAGTTTGGCTTCAGCATAAGCTCGGTCAATAACCAGTTCTTTCGTGTTGGTGTCGGACGGCAACTCAAACATGGCATCGTTCAGGATGGCTTCCAAGATGGAGCGCAGTCCGCGCGCGCCTACCTTGAACTCGATGGCTTTCTCCACCACGAAATCCAACGCCTCATCCTTGATGACTAAGTTGATATGGTCCATAGCGAAGAGTTTCTGGAACTGTCTTACCAAAGCGTTTTTCGGTTCAATCAGGATGCGTTTCAAGGCTTCCTTGTCCAAAGGATTGAGGTGCGTGATGATGGGCAAACGTCCTACGATTTCAGGAATCAGGCCAAACTTCTTGAGGTCGGCAGGCGAGAGGTACTGCAACATGTTGTTCTTGTCAACGGCCTCGTTGCCGCCATTGCCGTAGCCAATGACGTTGGTGCGTTTGCGAGCGGCGATGATGCGTTCGATGCCGTCGAATGCTCCCCCAGCAATGAAAAGGATGTCCTTCGTGTTGACTGCCACCATAGGCTGCTCGGGGTGTTTGCGTCCGCCCTTGGGCGGCACGTTGACGATGGAGCCTTCCAACAGTTTCAGCATTGCTTGCTGCACACCTTCGCCCGACACGTCGCGGGTGATGCTGGGATTGTCGCTTTTTCTTGCAATCTTGTCAATTTCGTCGATGAAGACGATGCCTCTTTCCGCTGACGGCACATCGTAATCAGCGGCCTGCAGCAGTTTGACAAGGATGTTCTCTACGTCTTCGCCCACGTAGCCCGCTTCGGTGAGGACGGTAGCATCGGCGATGGCGAAAGGCACGTTAAGCATTTTGGCGATGGTTCGGGCCAGCAGGGTCTTGCCTGTGCCGGTCTCACCCACGAGGATGATGTTGGATTTCTCAATCTCCACCTCATCGGAGGCCACTTTCTGACTGATTCGTTTGTAGTGGTTATATACCGCTACGGCAAGGGTGCGTTTGGCTTCATCCTGACCGATGACATATTGGTCGAGGAAAGCCTTGATCTCCATGGGCTTTTTCAAAGTCATGCCCATGGGGTCGACGTTAAATCCTCGGTCAGAATGGCCAAACTGCTCTATTACGATAGCATGGGCTTGCTCGGCGCAACTGTCGCATATTTCGGCATCAAGGCCTTGTATCATTAGTCGCACTTGCGTATCTTTCTTACCGCAAAATGCACAAACTCCCTGCTTTCTTGCCATTGTTTAGGCTTTTTTGATAAGTATTTCGTCAATCATGCCGTAGGCTTTGGCTTCCTCGGCGGTCATCCAATAGTCGCGGTCGCTGTCGGCCCACACTTTGTCATAGCTCTGGCCTGAATGCTTGGCGATGATTTCGTACAGCTCTTTTTTCAGCTTCTGAATTTCGCGGGCTGTGATTTCAATCTCGGTAGCCTGACCTTCAACACCACCCATAGGCTGGTGGATCATGATGCGTGAGTGGGGCAGGGCAGAACGTTTTCCTGTTGTTCCGGCGCACATCAGCACAGCAGCCATCGAAGCGGCCATACCCGTGCAAATGGTGGCTACATCGGGGCTGATGAACTGCATGGTGTCGTAGATGCCCAAACCGGCATAGACGCTGCCACCGGGCGAGTTGAGGTAAATCTGGATGTCGCGCTTCGAGTCGGTCGACTCGAGGAAGAGCAACTGCGCTTGGATGATGTTGGCCACATAGTCGTCGATGGCGGTGCCGAGGAAGATAATGCGGTCCATCATCAAGCGGCTGAACACGTCCATCTGTGCCACGTTGAGCTGGCGCTCTTCGATGACGGTGGGGCTGATGTAGCCGCTGTTGTTGACCTTGGAAATGTATTGCTCAAGTCCGAGGGTGTTTATTCCGGCGTGCTTGGTGGCGTATTTGAAGAACTCGTTGTTCATGGTTGTCATTATTTCTTTCTGTCTTCTTCAAGTTTCTTCATGAAGTCTTTGTAATTGGTCTCGGCGTAATTGATGTTCATCTTGCCTTTCAGGAAGGTGGTCATCTTGATGTCGGCCAGTTGGTTCTTCAGGTAGTCCACTTGTTGTGGATCCTTGAGATAGTTGGCGGCAATCTTGTCGAGATTGGGCTTCATGTCGTCTTCAAGGGTCTCATAGTCGATGCCGGGGAAGATTTGCTTCAGCACGAAGTTCTTCAGTTCCTCGTCGGTGACGATGAGCTCGGGGTTGGCAGAGGCGATGCTGTCTTCGATGAGCTGCCAGCGCAAACCCTTAACATAGTCGCTTTCGTAGTTTTTCTCCACATCTTCGGCACTAATCTTGCCTTGGCTGTTCTCCACAATCCAGCGTTTCAGGAAAGCGTCGGGCAGGTCGAACCTGACGGCGGCTACCAGTTCGTCAATCATCTTGTTGAAGAGGATGGGGTCGGTTTCGGCCGCAAACTGCTTCTCCATCTCGCCCTTGACGGCTTGCTTGAAGGCATCAAGGTCCTTGATGTCGTCTTTGGGGAATATTTTCTTGAAGAACTCTTCGTCCAGTTCAGGCTTCTCGTTGCGGATGGCATCGTCGATGATGATGTTGAAATCGGAAGCGGCGGGTGCGTCTTGACCTAGCACCTTGGCTGCTTCTTCTTCCGAGCCAAACACTTTGGCAAAGTTGACAATAAACTCTGAGCCCACTTCCTTGTCGATGAATTTCTTCCTTTGGGTCTTGTTCTTGATTTGACTCATGTTGAAGAAGAGGCCATCTTTCTGGAAGCCGTCTTCCACTTCCTTGCCGTCTTTGGCCTCACGGATTTTCAGCTCGATGCGGTCGTCCTCGCCCACAGTCTCAGGATGCGATGTGTTGGGGTTGCGCTCAACGAGGTCGTCAATGGCGCGTTGGATGTCTTCCTCCTCGGGAACGATGTGGTAGAAGTCAACCATCGTGTTGGTGTAGTCGATGTTGATTTCAGGGCGCAGGGCGGCTTCAAAGCAGAAGTCCATTTGGTCTTGATGCTCAATGTCGTTGGGCTGCTGGTTCTCAAGGTCGCTCAGAGGATAACCGATGATGTTGAGCTTGTTGTCGACGATATGCTTGTTGAGGCTGTCGGAAACGAGGGTGTTCAGCACCTCCATTTTCGCGCTTGTGCCATACATTTTCTTGATCATGCCCATCGGCACCATGCCCGCACGGAATCCGGGTACATTGGCTCTTTGGCGCAGTTGATGCAGAGACTTGTTGAGTTTTTCTTCGTAGTCAGCTTTCTCGATGCTGATTTTGATGGAGACGAGGTTGTCTCCCTTTGCTGTTTGAGTGATATTCATCTTTAGTTCTTTGTTTTTCTGTTGCTTGTGCGGATGAAGGGACTCGAACCCTTACTTCTCTCGAAACTAGATCCTAAGTCTAGCGCGTCTACCAATTCCGCCACACCCGCGATTTTGAGGGTGCAAAGATACAACAATTTTTTTAATGCGGAATGCAGAATGCTGAATTATGAACAGCATTCCTCTTCCCTCACTAATTCTTCACTTCCAAAGCTTCCCGCAACGCGTTGCCGATGAGCATAAATGCCAGCACCAAAAGCATGATGGCGATGCCGGGAAGGATGGCGAGATAGGCTGCATCAAGAATGATGAAGGCGTAATTCTCTTTGATCATGCTGCCCCATGAAGGCATGGGAGGCTGCACTCCGATGCCCAAAAAACTCAAGCCGGCTTCCAACAGGATGGCAGAGGCAAAGTTGGCCGCCGATACCACGATGATGGGGTTGAGGATGTTGGGCAGGATATGTTTGAAGATGATTCTCAAATCCTTGAATCCCAAGGCTCTTCCAGCCTCCACGAAAGTCGTTTCGCGAATGGAGAGGATTTGCCCTCTGACGATACGCGCCACCTCGACCCACATCGTCAGGCCTACAGCGATGAAGACTTGCGCGATGCCCTTGCCCAAGGCAAAGGTGATGGCGATGACGAGCAGCAGGGTAGGGATGGACCACACCACATTGATGAACCATACCACCGCATCGTCGACCTTGCCCCGGAAGAATCCGCCCAAACTGCCCACAACGATGCCAATCATCAGGCTCAGCAGTACGGCGATGAAACCTACGGTAAGGCTGATGCGGCTGCCCAGAATCAAGCGGCTGAGGAAATCGCGGCCAAACTGGTCGGTGCCGAGGAGAAACTTGCGGTGTTTCACGCAATGGGTGCGGATGTAGGTATCGGCATCTTTGTCCGAAGCAAAGGATTGGGCGGTTAGCTCTTTGTTGTCAACGAGCTTGGTCCTTACTTCTGAACCGCTTTCCGATTGGTAAAGGAAAACAGTGGTTTGCTCCTTATTAATATATATACTGTCGAAAGGCAGATAAGTGTAATCGTCGGGGCGACCCTCGAAGAGGAATCTGAAAAAAGGTGTTTTGGCAGTCGGCGTTTCCTTGGTTAGCATCAGCATGTCGACCTCGAAGCCTGGTTTTTTTGTACTGATTTCAAGCAACTGCCGGTTGGCGTTCGGGGTCTTGTCGGGAATGACAAGGTAGGCCAACAAGGCCAATAAAGCCCAAACGATGACATAGAAACATGATAGCATTCCGAGCTTGTTGTTGCGGAAACGCTTCCAAGCCAATGCTTTAGGGGATTGTTTCTGTGTGTGCTTCTCGTCCATGGGCAAATCTGTTTTGCGCCGTCAAAAATACGGATTTCGTCTTTGATTTGGTGATGAAAAAAGAAAAAATGAAAATTTTAGGAAAAAAATGACTCCATTTCCGAAAAATGTAGTATCTTTGCAGCCGCAAATCCAGATGGTGGGTGTAGCTCAGCTGGTTAGAGTACCGGATTGTGGTTC
>R22__coassemble_197_pt1 | contig 46281 bp, 33 predicted proteins | sample R22__metabat2_low_PE_022 | metagenome-assembled genome bin R22 | reverse complement strand
ACCATGAATATGCCCTTCGCTTTGGTTGTTTGCAATTGTGTTGTTATAATAATGGGAATAATTGGGTGCCGTAGTACCCAGCACTGGGGAATAGCCATCGTTGTTGACGATGATGTTGTCGTGGAAACGCCCCACGCCTTCCCAACCGAGATAAGCTGTATTACCCTGATTACCATGAATATAGTTGTTGTAGACCTGGGGGCCAGGAGCCGAAAGCGACAATTCGCCCACATGCATGTCGAGAGCGGTGCCGTAATGCCCGGAATTGTTGTAGAACTCGCAATTGCGCACCGTGAAATGTCGCAAGCCGCCCATCGTAATACTTGCGCCCCACCATGCATAATTGTCGTGAAAAACGCAATGCTCCACAAGGATTGTTCCGGGGTTAAGCACGTACATGCCGCCGCCACCTCCACCGGTCGTAGGCGAATTGCCATTGTGTTCTGAGCGGTTTTGCGAGAAAATGCAGTGCGCAAAATAACAATAGTTCTTGTTTTTCACCTCAACGCCAGCGCCAAACCTCTCACCCTCTGGTGCACCCGTGATAATCTTTCCATACTTGACCTTACAGAACTCCATAATCACACTGTCTTGGGTACTGCTTTGGTCGGAAATCAGGTGGATACCGTGCCACCCTGTTTCCATCGTAGGGTTATAAAAGTCGGTGGTGTCGCGGGCAGTGAAGGTAACGGGAACCTTATCCACACCCAAGGCATAAAACGATCCGTTGTGGACTGTGATGCGGTAATAGCCTTCAGCAATCACCCAAGTTCCACGCTCAATGGTGAGGCGCGCCGTGCCTTCAGCATCAGGCTCTATAACGACATCACCCACAAGTTTGACGGTATCGGCATCCCAAAGCACATTGCCTTGGTAACCGCCCGAAACCTCGATGGTTTGTGCCGAAAGCGGGGCTGCCAGCAAAGCCATCCAAATGACAAAAAACAAACCTTTTTTCATGGCATAAAACGATTAAGTTGTTACTAATTTGTTTCATGCCAACAAAACTATAACAAAAATCCGCTAAAAAACCAAGATTTGAGCAAAGTACAGATTTTTGTTTTTAACTCAACCTGATAATCAATGTGTTGCAAGAAAAAAGTACAGGTTTTTCTCAGTCGGTAAGAATGGAAATCGAGTCAAAATCAACTTTTTTGTTGAGCTTGGAGCGGTATTTCATCACCGTGTTTTCGCTCAGGTTAAGGATGTCTGCCTCTTCCTTGATGCGGAAGCCGAGGAACGATAGAACCACGAGATTGCGTTCCGTCTTGGTAAGGTCGGGATAGGCCGATTTCATTTTCTCAACACCTTGAGGATAGGCGGTCTCGAAGGCCTCCATGATGTGCTGCAAGCGGTCTTTCTGCCCAGCCTGGTAAATCGCCATCACCTGCTGCTGCAGCATGTCGCGCTGCTGGGTGGTGAGTTGTTCCAACTCTGCTTGCAGTTGGCGCTGTGCCTCGCGGAGTTTCAGCATTTCCAATTCCTTGTTTTTGCGGTAGCGCAAGGCTGTCCATAGCACTGCCATCAGTACGATGACCAACAGGGCTATCCATAAATAGAGGCGGTAACGTTTCAATTGCTGCTCGCTTTCCAAACGCTGGATTTCCAACTGCTTGTCGTATTCTTCCTTCACCTGGGACACAGCTTTTTGCTCTGCGCCATAGTCGGGGCTGGCACTCAGCAACTTATCGGCATAAACGGCGGCATTGCCCTCGTCGCCTAAGGCTTTGTAGGAACCGTAAAGGCGTTTGTAAATAAAGGCTTTGTCTTCATTTCTTTGGGTCATCCTTTCAGCTAATAATTCATAGTGAACACAAGAATCGTATTGCTGCAAATCGAAATAGGCACGGCCAATGTTTTCGGTCAACTCATACCGATAACTGTTCGCCATTGGAGAATGGGCAGAACACAAGTCATCCAATCCCTTTTGACTTTCTGCTATGCTCTGATGAAGCATACTTCTACCATCTTCTTCATTTTCGAAATACTGTGTCTCAAAACAATAGAGATAATAATCGGCCAATGCACTATGATAATAAGAAGCCTCAACCGAGTCGCCTATCATTTCAGCACATTGCAGGCCGACTCTGTAACACATCAGGCAACTGTCGTATTCGCCGAGAAGCAGATATGCCATTCCCAACGGAAATGCAGTGATGGCTCGATGATGATGCATCTGTCTTTCAGCATAATACTGGTCGGCCTGTTTGAGATGGTCAACACCTTCACGATGGTATCCCGAGTTGGTGTACGACATGCCAAGTCGCTGATGGATGGCATATTTCAGTCGGTCGATTTCGTTCTGCTCGTCGGTGGGTTTGGGCGAAAAACGCACAAAACGCTCGTCCACATGCTGACATTGCTCGATGCTTTGCAAAGCCTTCAAACGGTAGTCGAGCACATGTTGTTCACCCAAGTTTTTTACTTGGGCCATACGCGACAAAATCCAATAAGTCATGGACTCGAAATATTTGTCTTTCCCGTCAACAAATTGCTTTTCAGCCACCTGCATCAGCGAATCAAAGTCGTCGTATTTACGGAAGCCGTCGTTCACCTTGGCCTTCAGCAGACAATAATGTGCCCGTTCCTTTTCTGAAAGTGCTGAAAGATTCAGCGTGTCAAGGATTTGCCTTGCGCTATCAAGGTTGGTTTGGTAGAAACACTCAACGCGATAAAGCATGTCCTCCTCGGGCAGCGGAGGCGTTTCGCGCTTGGAGCAGGCGGCCGCCAACACGACAAAAAGCAATAGTCCTATGGAAAACCAGCGTTTCATGGCCGCAAAGGTAGCATTTTTTTTGTCGACACCAACAAAAAAAGGCCGACCACTTTCGTGACCAGCCTAAATGCTTTCACTTCATTCCTTGCGCAATCTTTATTCCTTCACCCACTTCCCTGTTTCCGCCAAGGTCCCTGAGCCTGTCGAAGGGCCGCCTGCATACACTTTCCAAACATAAACGCCCTCGGCCCAATCCGATGCATCAATCCTCGTTGCATTCTCCGTAATGTCCTGTCTATGAACCAGCCTCCCATTCACATCATACACCTCCACCCAAGCATCCCGCAACCCCGTGCGGATATTCAACACATCCTTTCCCGGATTAGGGTAAGCCACTGCCACGGCGAAGCCAGCATCATGGGCTTCCTCAACGTCGTCCAAGATGCCTTGACTGACTTTGAATATGGTGTGCTCCCAGACAGAGGGGTCTTCCCTGTTAAAGCCAATACATATCACAAGACAGCCTCCATTGGGACTAGCATGAACGCTTACCGGATACAAAGCCCTTGTTTCGTTGTGATAATAGATCTCGCCTTTCTTGTTTAAGTCTTCGTCAAGCCAAGCAAGATAAAAATTATTGCAGATATCTATGCTGGCTCGAAAGTCCATGTGCGCAAGCATGTAAACGTCGCCCGATTCAGTGAAATCAATGGCGTTTTGTTGGGCACCTTGGCTGTCGACCAGCCGATGCATGCCCCAAGTGTAGTTTTCCTCAACGAAGTTTTCATCCATCACCGCCATGCCTATCTCATCGTCAATGGGTTGCGGATATGGGGTGTTCACGCTTCCTACGACGTATATCTTACCGTTGTACGGATTGGCATGGTAGGAATCGGGGTCTTCAATCATGCCAGGATATATGAAACTACTAATATTCTCTCTCTTCAACACTGTGTTCAACTCCGAATCAAGCAGATAGCCATTGACATAAATGCCGTAATAGGAGCCGTAATCGTTTAACTCCTGTACTATAAGTCGGCACCCCAAGGAATCGGGAGCAGGTTCAAGCCAATGGTTGAAAACACAATGAATCAAGTCATCGAAAACCCGTTCTCCGACCAACTCACCTTTGGAATCGAATTTCATAATCCTAACTCCTGTCATTACTTGATTTCCGTTGGAATGTTTGTAAAGGCTGTCTGGGGCGTAGGCAAGAAAACTAGTACCATCCTTGCAAACGACGGCTCTTGTTATGTAGGTCTGCCAACCGTCTTCGAGCATGAAATCACCCATCTTGTCGCCATAGTCTTTCACGGTCATCTGCAAGTCTTCGTCAATTTCAATGGCGTGAAACGTGGTCGAATCCTCCACAGTCTCATAAAAGAACTGCAAGTATTTGTGGTTGGGTAATCTCATGAAACGGGAAACGAGATAGGTTTCAGATTCTGGCGCGAATGGGTAATCGACGGTACCAAGTATTTCGCCATTCTCCCGCATTTTGATAAATTGAAACTTCTCCGTGTTTGTGGTAAACACAATCATTTCCTCCGTGTTGATGTACTGCGCATAAACAGGCGTGGCTTCATCTGTCACGAAGATTTCTTCAAGGTCGTAATACTCTTGCGCTTGCATCGTCACCCCTCCCGCCATCATCAGGAGCGCAAGCAGGGTAAAAAGTCTTGTTGTTTTCATTGAATTATTGTTTTATCCATTTCCCACTTTTCGCTTCCTTGCCATCAGCCATCACTTTCCAAATATATGCTCCCGCAGGCCAGCGTTCGGTATTAATCGAAGTGATGTTGTCCGTAATCTCTTGCTTATGAATCATCCTTCCATTCATGTCATACACTTCCACACGGGCATCCTTCAATCTTGTGCGGATGTTCAGTACGTTTTTCCCTGGGTTGGGATAAATCATGGCTGTTGCTTCGCTTTCTTGTTCGGCAAGGCCCACTCCTGCCAATTCTATGAAATTGGTGAACTCTGACCAATTCGGCGCATTTTCGTATGCTTCCTTGGTCCCAATGGGGATATAAACGGGAATGTTGTGGTTCACACGCTGGAAGGTCTCGTCCATAATGCCGGGAGGGGTAGTCGCATTGACGGTCATCTGCGTAAGTTTGACCAAATTACAGAAAGCGCGGTCTTCGATGAAACTCAACGTGGAAGGCAACTCCAATTCCGTCGGCTTAGTCAAAAAGTCAAACGCATTCCAATCGACAAACTGCACGCCCTCGGGGATGACGATGCCAGTGAGATTGTAACACTCCATGAAGGAACCCGTAAGGACATAAGGCATGTTGGGCGAGAGATAAAGGGTGCCGTCAAAGGCACATCTGTTGAATCCTTCGTTATCAACCCAGATAACCGATTCGGGAATGACGAGGTCGCCACGCATTTCGTCGCACTCGCAGAAAGTGTTATTCTCAATCTCGGTGAGAGATTCCGACAAGGTCAAACTCGTGAACTTCCTGCAACCATAGAAAGCACTTTCGCCGATGATTTCGACAGAGTTAGGAATCACCAGCGGACCCGTAAACCAACAGTCCCAAAAAGCGCGGGCACCAATTTCCCTGACCGTGTTGGGAATTACTAAAGGCCCTGAGAAATTATAGCTCAAACAGCCGCCTTTAAATGCTTGTGGAGCAATGGAGACGACGGTATAATCCGTAAAATCGAGGCTCACCGTTTCGGGAATGGTAACGCCGCCTTCAAAATCGAGGCATTCCATGAGAACAACTTCTGGAGGGTTGTTGGAAAGAATATAATAGCCCAGTCTTTGTCCAGTAGGGCAAACTGAAACGAAATCATAGGCTGAAGCCGCAGTGCCCATCATGATGCACAATGTCAAAAGAAATAGAGATTTTTTCATGGCGTAAATGATTTAGGTGTGTAAATTCTCAGGTTTTTCAAATCCTGTTGGTTTTATCTGTTAGTGTTTAAGTTATATTGTCGGCAAAGTTAATCATAAAAAATGCTTGTCAAGAGGTTAGAGAGGTGCAGCAAGGTCATGTCCCTACTTTTTTGAGTTGCCAACTTTTCAAAATATTGTTTTTCAATGATTTGAAAAATAGCAGCAAAACGGCTTGTCCCTATTTTTTTGACAATATGCAATCTGTTTTCATCCCTCCAAAGGTATTTTCATTCCTTGATCCACTTCCCAACTTCCGATTCCTTCCCATCTGCTGTTACCTTCCAAACATAAACGCCCGAAGGCCAACTTTCAGCATTTATCGAAGCGATGTTTTCTGTAATCTCCTGATTGCAAACCAGTTTCCCTGTCAAGTCATAGATTTCCACATGGGCATTCTGCAACCCCGTGCGGATATTCAGCACATCCTTCCCCGGATTAGGATAAGCGATGGCCACTTTCAAGCCGTTGTCGTGGGCTTCGTCGATACCTTCAAAAGCCTCAGCGGGGAATTTGGTTATCGTCGTCCAGCGTTGGTCGGTGTTGTCGAGGTTTTTGGATTGATAGACAAGCAGCAAACCACCATCATGTGTAGCCAAAATGCTCGTGGCGGTACTATGGATGCGCTCCCCCTCATGGTCGTAATAAAGCGTTGATATTGTGTCAAAACCTGGACTTAAATGCTCTATCATCATCCATGAATCGAGATTGCTCCAAAAGCCCATGTTCAAGGTATAGGCAAAATAAAGACTATTATCATCCAACAACTCAATACCACAAGGCCAATCCAAATCGTCTGAAGTGCGGGTAATGTATTGCAACGAAGGAATGTATGGCTCCGTTCCGTCAATATCGTCGTCCAACTCATAAAGCCTAACGTCGTAATCAGTGGCTTTTGCGGGATTGTTTGATGCTAATTCAACGGCAAAATAGGTTGTGTTGTGCCGACTTCTTTTTACCTTGATTCCTTGCATCAGGTCGTCAAATTGTGAAAGCGGATCGATCTTCTTGCATGGCCTCACCTTAAGTACATTGAGGTCGTTGTCAAAATAAACAACATGGTAAAAGTATCCATCATCGACAAAACGAAATGGACAATACAACATATAACCCGCTTCCGATTTGAACAGCAATTCCCTCCCAAGAAAATGAAGACAACTGCCACCGCTACCCATGTAGGGAAGTTCAAAGCCATGCTGGTCAAGGATATTTCCCTCAAAATCCATACGAAATGCAAACAAGGAATCGGGGCCATGTGGGTTGGTAGGATACCTGCTGTATGTCTTCATATAGGCACCAATTATGATGTCATCATCGACAATTGGGGGAATCAGCACCAATGCACCACATTGTTCGAGCGGAACGTCTTCCCATTGTTGGTCACGATATTCCGAGGTGTCAATCTTGATATGGTGTTCGTAAGCCTCTACAATATTCAGTTGGTCGTCAAGTTTGTACAATCCAAAGATACCTTCATCAGGCGGATTGTCATAGTTCAGGAAATAATTAAATGAGGTGTAGTCGTGGTCGGGCGTGTACGAGGCCATCATATACAATTCACCTTTTTTGTTTTCGATGAGATGGGGGTGTCCACCATAGTAGGCAGGTTTGAAGTAAAGGTTTTCTGCCAATTCCGTTCCGTCTGCAGCAAACATTTTCAAAGCAGGATGTGGTGCATAGAAATCACCCCAGCCGCATTTATAATATTGATTTGTCGAAACAACGATGTTGCCCGAGGAAGTTTCGTATGGTTTGACCAAATCGAATTCCTCCTCATCGGAAAAACGCCATTCGTAGGACTGCTCCCACTCCTGCCCAAAGGCCTTGGCCCCGACAATCAATGCGAGAGCGAAAGCAACTGAAAGTTTAAAAATCTTGTCCATAGTTTCTTGTTTTTGAATTTGTGTCCAAAATTATAGCAAAAATCCGCCAAAAACGCCAATTCCATCGGCCAATACAGATTTTTGTTTTCAATCCGCATTGTAAATCAGAAGATTACAAAAATAAAATCCATAAAAAAGTTGGGGAAAATCCATGAGAAATTCGCAAAATTCGTTTCATTCGCCGACAAAACAACGGCGAATTATACGAATTAAGCGAATTTCTTAAACAAGAAACCGTTTCCAAAGTGCTTCAAAAGAATCGGCTTGAGTCTTTTTCTTGATGGCAGTGCGATATTTCGACACAGTGTTTTCGCGCAAATCGAGGATGTCGGCGATTTCCTTCGTGCGGAAGGGGAACATAGAAAGCACACAAATGTCGAGTTCGGTCTCGTTCAGGTCGGGATGGGCAGCCTTCAGTTTCGTCAAAGCATCGGGATAGGCCTCGTTGAACACTTCACGAATGCGCCCCATGGTGTTGTTACGCTTGTCGTCGTAGATGGCCTGCACCTTCACCCGCAAAGCCTCTTGCGCTTGTGCTTCCAAAGCCCCATGCGCGGCTTGCAGGTCGCGTTTGATTTCCTCGTGCTCTTGGGTCATCCTCTTGCGATAAGCACGGTGGTAAAGCACAAAAGCTACAGCCGCCAATAACAGCAAGGCCACAATCACACAAACGGCTCTCAGCACTTTGGCTTTTTGCGCTATTTTCTGCTCACGCAAGTCGGCCAATCGCCTGTCGCGTTCGCTTTTATAGTTCTCATATTGCTTCACTGCCAACATCCCGTCGCTCACCCTATCTGACTCGGCTTGCACGTAGGTCTTGTTGAAACTATGGCAAAAAGTGACGCTGTCCGAGTTGCCTTCTTCCTCATAGATTTGCTCAAGCAGCGACATGATGGCACCACGTTCCACGTCGCCAGTTTGGATAGCCAAGACCTTCAACAGATAAGGTTTCGATTCAAGGCGATAAGGCGAATGATACATGCAGATACCAAGACTCACGGAATCGTTGGCCGTACCCATTCCACGGCGCGTCTTGAAAGCCATCGTGTTGCGTTGCACCATGAAACACGAATCAAACTGGTGTTGGTTATAATAGATGTCCGACAGCACGTGCTGGGCAATGAAATAGTTGTTCAAGTCGTCGGAAACCGTATCTAAATAAGGTGTCACGAAATCGAGATAATAACGTGCGGAATCGTTTTCCTTGAGAGTCGAAAAAGCATTGGCCAGTTGCAGGCTCGACCGAATCATCCACGTCGTGTCCTGAACCGTTTGCTGATAGCCTAATGCCCAACGGAGTGCATCAATTTCAGCATTGCTCTCAATCTTCAGCCGAAACACATAAGCCATCTGATAATAAGCCCTCGATGCGAGTAGCATCTCCTCGCCTGTCATGTCTTCGGTCGGATATTCAAGATTGTCGGCTACATGGATAAAATGCGGGATGGCTTGCAGCAAACTGTCCTGTTGGAGACAAGCGAAACCGCTGTCGTAATAGGTTTTGGCTTCCTCCAAATTGGCTTCTGGGGCATGTTGTGGCATCCTACCACAAGCCAAAAAAGAGAACAATAGCCCAAACCAGATGATGTTTTGAAACTGTTTCATAAGAATAAGCTGTTTTTCTAAAGCAAAAATACGAAAATTCATTTTGTGTTCGTCAATTTGGCCAAAATCTGTTCACCCATTTGGCTAAAATTCATTCATCCATTTGGCCAAAAATCATTCCTCAAACAGTCGATTATCCGGTGGTCTTCTGCTATCTTTCCCTGGTGATGGATGTCTATACCGAGGAGATTGTCGGTTGGAGCGTCGGGGAGACGCTTGATGCCATCTATCTTTCACAATGTTTATAATGTCAACAACTGTTATTTAATTCTCATCTCGTTGTCCCACAAAGGGAAAAATGAGAACGCCCATCCAAAATGAAAGAAACAGTACCCGTCTGTTACAGTTTTTATAGCTCTTTTTGCCCTAAAGAGGGTGCGGGTGATGTGTGAGTGTCCCGCTGTACCACTGTTCCGGGGATGGGACAGGCGAAAAAACAACAAAGGGACAGCAGATAACCTGTTGTCCCTTTTTGTCGGAGTGGCCCGACTCGAACGGGCGACCGCTTGCACCCCATGCAAGAATGCTAGCCAACTGCACCACACCCCGATTGCCTTAGCGGCTGCAAAAGTACGAATGTTTTTTGAATTGACACTCACTTTGAGCGAAAAATTTTATCTTTGCCAGCAAATTACTCTAAACTCTAAACTCTAAACTCTAACTAAGCACTATGGAACACATTGAATGTCTGATAATTGGCTCAGGTCCTGCGGGCTATACCGCAGCTATCTACACCTGCCGTGCCGATGTAAAAACTGTGGTTTACGAAGGTATGCAACCTGGTGGACAGCTCACCCAAACCACCGAAATCGAGAATTTTCCAGGCTATCCCAAGGGCATCAACGGCCCCGATATGATGGAAGACATACGTCAGCAGGCCCTGCGCTTCGGGGCTGAGATTCGCGAAGGCGAGGTCACCGCTGTTGATGTCAGCCAACGTCCCTTTAAGGTGACGACAGAATACGATGGCGAGTTGCTGGCCGACAGCATCATCGTCTCCACCGGTGCCTCGGCCCGTTATCTCGGTCTGCCTTCGGAAGAACAGTTCAAAGGCGGCGGCGTTTCAGCCTGTGCCACCTGCGACGGCTTTTTCTATAAAGGTAAAGATGTTGCCGTTGTGGGCGGAGGCGATACCGCCTGCGAAGATGCCACCTATCTCGCCAAGCTCTGCAATAAGGTGTACCTCATCGTCCGCCGCGACGTGCTACGTGCCTCCAAAGCGATGCAACACAGGGTGTTGAATACGCCCAATATCGAAGTGCTTTGGAAACACCAGACCAAAGAACTCTTTGGCGAGCAGCAAGGCTTCATGAAGAAACTGAAAGGTGCTGTCCTCTATCATAGCGACACCAAAGAAGAGCGCACCATCTATGTGGACGGTTTCTTTGAGGCTATCGGCCACACGCCCAACACCGAGCCTTTCAAAGGCATCCTTGATATGGACGAGGAAGGCTACATCATCACGAAGCCGAAGTCAACAGCCACCAACGTGGAGGGTATCTTCGCCTGCGGCGACTGCCAGGACCGCACTTATCGCCAGGCCATCGTGGCTGCCGGCACAGGCGCAATGGCGGGTATTGAAGTGGAAAGGTATTTGATAGCCAATAAATAAGTATGCAAGTCAAAATTGTCAATACCTCAAATAACGCTCTTCCTGCCTATGAGACTAAGAACTCAGCGGGTATGGACCTGCGCGCCTTTTTGCCCGACGGCCCTGTCACCCTTGAGCCTATGCAACGCGTCTTGGTGCCTACGGGCCTCTATATGGAAATCCCTGAAGGCTATGAAGGTCAGGTAAGGCCGCGCAGCGGCCTGGCCATCAAGAGCGGCATCACCGTGCTTAATAGCCCGGGCACCGTGGATGCCGACTATCGCGGGCAAGTCTGTGTTATCCTTATCAACCTGTCGGACAAACCTTTTGTCGTCAACAGCGGCGACCGCATCGCACAGATGGTCTTCGCCCGATGCGAGCAGGCCGAGACGGTGGAAGTGGAAACGCTTTCGGAAACCGAACGGGGTGCAGGAGGGTTTGGCCACACCGGAAAAAACTGAAAACGCACATGAAAAAGCTGTTTCTTATTCTTTTATTGGGTTGCCTTGTCTCGGGATCTATGGCTCAGCAGGTTGAATCGGAATACAAGGATAAACCCGACAAGCGCAAAAACGCCACCTACTTCTCGAACGGCCTGCAAAGCAAATACCGCGAGGACACCGAAGGCGCCATTCGGAATTTCGAACAGGCTTTGCGCTATATGCCTGACGACCACGCTTCGATGTTTGAGCTCTGCGAGCAATACGTCAACGCGGGACGTATCGAGGATGCCTTCAAGATGATTCGCAAAGCCGTTGAGACTGACCCTGGCAACAAATGGTATCAGTTGCGTCTGGGCCGGTTTTACCGCGAGTTGTCGCAATACGACGACTATATCAAGCTCTACGAGGGCTTAACGGCTCAATATCCCGACGACCTCGATATGCTCAGCGACCTGATTGACGCCTATCTCATCATTGAAGATTACGACAAGGCCTTGAACAAGATGGACTTGCTGGAACAACAGGTCGGGCAGAACGAGTTGATTACCGAACAGCGTCTCAGAATCTACAAACAGCAAGGCAACAACAAGAAGCTGGTGGCCGAACTGGAAAAGCTGATTGAACAAAACCCAGAAAACCCGCGCTATTACAGCATGTTGGCACAGCTGTACACGGAAAAGGGGAACGACAAGGAGGCGCTGAAGATTTATGAACAAATCAAGAAAATCAACCCCGAAGACCCCTATATTAACGTCTCATTGCTTGAGTTCTACGAAAAGAACGGTGACATGGACAAAGCCTTCAGTGAGCTGATTACGGCTATACACAACCCTAAACTCGACCTCGCAACCAAGGCAAACATCTACGATTATTGGATGAACAAAAACCAAAACTCGGACGGCATCAACGACCAGGCGCGGCAATGCGGCGAGGCATTTATCGAGACCCATCCCGACAACAAATTCGGTTATCTTATCCTTGGCTCTTATTACCTTATCGTTGAAAACGCGGTGAAATCGAAAGAGTTGTACAAAAAGTCGCTGGCAATCGACAGCACAGACTTCCTCTCGTGGCAAAACCTCATCATCAGCGAGTCAAAGCTTAACGAAACCCAAGCCGTTCGCGACCATGCCGTCAAAGCCTTGAGTTATTATCCCATGCAATCGGTCTTTTATTGGTATGCGGGTGTTTCCAGTGCTTTGTTGAGCCTCAACGACGATGCCGTTGCCTATCTTGAGAAAGGGCGCAAATATACCACCGACAAGGTGCAATTGGCCAATTTCGACGCTTTCCTGGGTGACCTCTACCATGAGCAGGGCGATGAGGAGAAAGCCTTTGATGCCTATGAGCGCACTTTGCGCAACGACCCTGACAATGTGCTGGTATGCAACAACTACGCTTATTTCCTCGCTGTGAAAGGACAAGATTTGGAAAAAGCCCTTGAACTGTCGACAAAAGCCATCAACGCTGAGCCCGACAACCCGACTTACTTGGACACTCACGCCTGGGTGCTGTACATGAAGGGCGACTACAAGGAAGCCGAAAAACACATGAAAAAAGCCCTGAAACTGCTGAAAGAACCCGACGAGACCTATACGAAACACTATGAGGCTATCGTAAATAAACTGAAAAACTGATTTCTTGACATAATGCCCATGCCTCCATGATGGAATCTTCCGTTGGCTTAAAGATATAGAATCCCTCACAAATGGCTCGCCAAACAAAAATAGCAATCCTGTTACTTGGCATCGCGCTGCTGGCCTCTGCCTGCTCGGCTCGAAAGAAAATGGTGCAGCCTATGCCGCCGCAGTCATTTGAATGGCTGACAGCCAAGCTTGACCTGCAAGCCGATGCCAACGGACAGTCGTTTGACGATTTGTCGGGACAGCTTCGGATGAGGAAAGACAGCCTCGTGTGGCTGAGCGTGACGGCCACGATGGGAGTGGAAGTGCTGCGGGCCAAAGTCAGCAACGACTCCGTTTGGATCGTCAGCCGCTTGGAAAAGACCTATTTGGCTGAGCCCTTGGACACTCTTGCTTTCCTGTTGGGTATGCCGTTGAGCCTGCCTTGGCTGCAAAATTTGCTCTTGGACAATAACGAGGGCCTGGCTCCCGTTGAAAACCAGACGGTACAACTGAAAAGCTTCGCCTATGGCGGTTATTCCGTCAAAGTGAAATACAGCAACGTCAAACGAGAAGAAAAGACCACATTCCCATTAAAAATCACCGATAAAATGGAGCGGCTCCGACTGCCAACGAAACGATGAAAAGACTGTCATTCATATTGGTATTAGTGCTGTTGGCTTCTGTCTCGGTCTTTGCCCAAAAAAACAAAGGCAAGTCGAAACAGCAGTTGCAGAGCGAAATCACCTCGCTGCAAAAGGAGATTGCGACGGCTAACGAATTGCTGAAAAAGACCACCAAGGACAAAGAGATGACCCTCAACGAAGTCTCGATTCTCGACAAGAAAATCAAGCAGCGTGAGAAGCTCATCAGGGCCTACAACCAGCAGATTGCCGTCCTTGATGAGGAAATCAATGTGGGGCAGACCCATATCAAGACCCTGAACTCCGACCTGAAGTCGTTGCGCAAGGAGTATGCGAAGATGATTGTTTTCGCTTACCGTAACCGCAGTCAATATTCCCGTCTGGGTTATGTCTTTGCTTCGAAGGACTTCAACCAGGCTTTCAGCCGTCAACGCTACATCCGTCAGTTCAGCGATGCCCGGAAGATAAAGATGGACCAGATTGCCGGCACCGAGCGGCGCATCACGGGTGAACTGGAAGCCAACCAGAAAGCGCGTGAGGAAAGGACTGCCATGCTGATGGATGAGCAAAACCAGCAAGAAGCCCTGCAACAAGAGCAGGACGAACTGAACCGGCAGGTGGCTAACCTCAAGAAAAAGGAAGGCAGCATCCAGCAAGACATCAACAACAAGCAACAGCAAGCCCAGAAGCTTCAGAAGGCCATCGACGACATCATCGCCGAGGAGATACGCTTGGCCAACGAGCGCAGCCGTAAGGAAGCCGAAAAGGAAGCGCCGGACAACAAGGGCAAGGCTCCAGCTCCCAAGGAGAAGGGTATGGCGTTGACACCTGCCGAGAAGACCTTGTCGTCCAATTTTGCCAGCAACAAGGGCAAGCTGCCCTGGCCAGTGGAGCGGGGTGTCGTTTCCTCATCATTCGGCAAACATGCCTCGGTGGTCTCCGACAAAGTTACCGTAACCAACAACGGCATCGACATCGCCACCACGGATGGCTCACAAGCCCGTGCCGTCTTCGATGGCGAGGTGGCCAGCGTGACCAAGCTGACAGGTGCCAACACGGTGGTCATCGTTCGTCACGGCGAGTATTTCACCGTCTATTCCAATCTTGAGAACGTCGCGGTGAAGCGCGGCGACCTGGTGAACACCAAGCAGAGTCTCGGTACGGTACATACCAATAAGACCGAAGGCAAGACCGAACTGCATTTTGAATTATTGAAAGAAACCCAACGACAAGACCCAGCGGGTTGGTTGTCGAATTAAAGCGTATGAAGAACAATTTGTTGATATTATTTCTGATAGGTTTGGCCTTGCTGGTTTCTTCCTGCAAGGTCAAGGAGGTGCCGGGTAGGGTGAGAACACCGCGCCATTGCAACACCTGCACCAAGTGGAGCCACGTGCCGCAAGAAACCCTTGAACAAGAAATGCTGCATAATGATGAAGGCTAAAGAACTCGACCTGCTGAAGCGTTATTTCCCCGAGCCGTCGGTTCAGATGGTGGGCGAAGTTTTTTCGCAGCGCCGTTTCAGCCTGCATTTCAAGCGTCCGCGTTCGTCGAAATTAGGTGATTTCCGTCCGCCTCGAACAAACAACAGCCTCTGCACCATCACTCTTAATCTGAATCTGAACCCTTACCAGATGCTCATCACCTACCTGCATGAAGTGGCGCATTACGATGTTTATCAGCAATACGGAATGCAATGGGTGGAGCCTCACGGCAAGGAATGGCAGACGCGGTTTTTCGTTTTGTTGCAGCCTTTCATGAACGAAACCATATTTCCGCAGGATATTCTTGACGCTTTGCGTCATCATTTGCAGCATATCAAAGCCAGTAGCACGGCTGATGTCAGTTTGCAGCGGGTGCTGAAACGGTATGATACCCATCCTACAGATTTGGTCACGGTGGAGGAACTGCCTGAAGGTGCAAGATTCGAGATGGGAAACGGGCTGGTGTTTCGCAAAGGAGCGAAGCAACGCACACGTTACCAATGCCAATGCGAGACCAACGGACGTACCTATAGAGTGGCCGCCTTAGCGGAGGTGAAAGCTTTGTGATTACCTTATTTCTTCTTAATGACTCTCTTTTTCGGTGTGTTTTTCGGGTCTTCCACAAGAGCCATGCATTGTTGGTATGTGAGGGAGCTCAGGTCGGTGCCTTTGGGCAACTTGAAGTTGCTCTTCTTGTAGCTGATGTAAGGGCCGTAACGTCCGTCAAGCACTCGCAGGTCGGGGTCTTCGTCAAAGGTACGGAGGATGTTGTTCAAGTCTTTTTCCCGTTTCTCGTTGATGATGTCAACGGCGCGTTCGTAGTCGAGGAGAGCAGGGTTGTCGGTCTTGGCGAGGCTGTAGAACTTGCCGTCATGTCTCACGTATGGACCAAAACGCCCTACGGCGACGATAATCTCCTTGCCCTCGAATTCGCCCAACGAGCGCGGGAAGTCGAACAGTTTCAGCACCTCTTCCAAAGTGACGCTGTCGATGCTCATGTCCTTCTTCAGTCCAGCGAAACGAGGCTTTTCTTCTGACTCGGTATCGCCAATCTGGGCGACGGGGCCGAAGCGCCCTACTTTTACATACACATTCTTGCCCGAGGCGGGGTCGATGCCCAACAGCTTCTCGCCGCTGAACTTGCCTGAGTTTTCGGTGGTGGAGACCACCTGGTTGTGGAAGCCCTTGTAGAAGTCGCGAATCATGGCGTTCCACTCGCGCTTGCCTTCTTCAATCTCGTCGAATTCTTTCTCCACATTGGCGGTGAAGTTGTAGTCGATGATGTCCTCAAAGTATTGCAAGAGAAACTTGTTGACCAAGATGCCTATGTCGGTGGGGATGAGCTTGCCCTTTTCTGCGCCATTCGTTTCCTTGCCTTTCTTGTCGGTTATTTTGTTGTTCTTCAAGGTGATAATCTGAAACTCCTGTTGGACTCCCTTGATATCGCCTTTGGTGACGTATTCGCGTTTTTGGATGGTGGAGATGGTGGGTGCATAGGTAGAAGGACGACCGATGCCCAGTTCTTCCATCTTCTTCACGAGGCTGGCTTCGTTGTAGCGGAATGGCGGACGGGTGTAGCGTTGTTGGGCTTCCATCTTTTCTATTTCCAGCGGTGTCCCGATTTCGATGGGGGGCAGGATGCTGACGGCATCTTCGGCTGGCGCATCGTCGTAGCTTTCGCGGTAGACCTTCAGGAAACCGTCGAAGAGGATGGCTTCGCCGGTGGCGACAAACTGTTTGCCGTTGGTTGAAACACCAATGTTGACATTGGTACGCTCCATTTGTGCATCAGCCATTTGCGAAGCGATGGTGCGCTTCCAGATAAGTTCATAGAGGCGGCGCTCGTCGGCAGTGCCTTTGATGGTATGTTGGTTGAGATAGGTCGGGCGGATGGCTTCGTGAGCCTCTTGTGCGCCTTTGCTCTTGGTGTGGTATTGGCGTGTTTTGACGTATTCTTCGCCGTAGTTCTCAGCGATTTCTTTCTTGGCCATCTCTAATGCGAGGCTCGACAGGTTGACCGAGTCGGTACGCATATAAGTGATTTTACCGGATTCGTAGAGCTGTTGCGCGATACGCATCGTGTTGGCAACGGATAAACCGAGCTTACGGGCGGCTTCCTGTTGCAGCGTTGAGGTGGTAAAGGGCGGTGCGGGATAGCGTACAGTAGGCTTTTTCTCAATGCTGTCGACCTTGTAGGTGGCGTTGATGCACGACTCCAGGAATTTCTGCGTTTCCTCTTCCGTATCAAAGCGGTGTGGCAGTTCGGCAAGAAGGTTGTATTCCTGTCCGTCCTTGAAGAAGGTGAATTGTGCCGTCACGCGGTAGGCACTGGTTTGTTTGAAGTTCTTGATTTCTTCCTCGCGTTCAACGATGAGGCGCACAGCTACCGATTGCACACGGCCTGCCGACAGGGAGGGTTTCACCTTTTTCCACAGCAGCGGCGACAACTCGTAACCCACCAGACGGTCAAGCACACGGCGTGCCTGCTGTGCATTGACGAGTCCCATGTTGATGTCGCGTGGATTCTCGATGGCGTGTTGAATGGCGTTTTTGGTGATTTCGTGGAAGACGATACGCTTGGTGTTTTTCTTCTTCAAATCAAGCACCTCGTAGAGATGCCATGAGATGGACTCTCCCTCGCGGTCCTCATCAGAGGCCAGCCAAACAGTGTCGGAAGCTTTGGCCAGCTTGCGCAGCTCGGCAACAATGTTCATCTTGTCATCCGAAATCTCATATTCCGGCTCAAAGTTCTTTTCCACGTTGATGCTTAGCGTGTTTTTGTTCAGGTCGCGCACGTGCCCCTGACTTGCTTTTACCGTATAATCCTTGCCCAAAAAGCCTTCGATGGTTTTGGCTTTGGCGGGTGACTCCACAATCACTAAATTCTTTGCCATAGTCTCAATTCTTCAATTTTGGAGGGGTGTTAGCCCCGGTTTTGCGGTTGCAAAATTAGCAGAATAAAACGGCACAAAAGACACTTTTTTGAAAGTTTTTCTTATTTAGTTGGTTATCAGAATTATAAAAAGTCCTATTTTTGTGGCATGAAAAATCTGCTCCCTATAGTCATTAAAGCCGCGCTTGAGGCCGGAAAAGCCATTATGGAGGTGTATGCTACTTCGTTTGAGGTCTACACCAAAGACGACAACTCACCCGTCACTCAGGCTGACTTGCGCGCCAGCAACATCATCAAGGAATTGTTGAAACCCACGGGTTTGCCTTTCGTCAGCGAGGAAGACTTGCCTCCCGACCGCTCGCAGTATAGGCGTTATTGGCTCGTTGACCCCTTGGATGGCACGGCGGAATTCGTGAATCGCAACGGCGAATTTACGGTGAACATCGCGCTGATTGACGACAAACAACCCGTCATGGGTGTGATTTATGCACCGGTGATTGATAAATTGTGGTACGCCGTAGGGGCAGACTGTGTGTGTCCGCCTGTAACCAAGCGGGCGCACACGGTGCGACCCTACACCGTTTTGGTCAGTCGTTCGCACCGCACGCCCGAGGTGGACGAATATATTAATAAGGTATTGCGTCCCGCCCATCCTGATTTGGTCATCGACACGCAAGGCAGCAGCCTGAAGTTCGCCCGCCTGGCCGAAGGCAGTGCCGATGTATACGTCTGCTACAGCAAGACCAAGGAATGGGATACCGCCGCCGCCGATGCCATCCTTCGTGCCGCTGGGGGCAAGGTGCTACGCATCAGCGACGGACAGCCTTTGGAGTACAGTAAAGAGGAATATCCTAATCCGCCATTTGTGGCGTGGGCGGCATCTGAATGCCAAAAACAAAAAAACGCGAGTTGAAGGGTCTTGATTTGGCTGCCAAAGCCACTGGATGTGAGAATCTGACACTCATTACCAATTACCATCAAGAAGCCTCAATGACTGAGAAAGGCTTGCCTGTAAGGTCTGTTTCGGTGGTGGACTGGCTGCTGGAATGATTTTTTTTGCGCTTGTTCTCACAACTCCTTTTGATCATCTTGGAACTGCTGTTAATATGGTGGATATGGTTCGTGGTGGGTAAGGAAAAAGATGGTGGAAAAACATTGATTCGGGATTTTTTTCAACGAAGATTTTGAGATTTATTAGCAACCTCTAAAAAAATCATCTATCTTTGCATCCGCCATTAATTTAATGGCCATTAAATTAACGACGGTTAAATTAAATATGATGGGATATGAGATTCTACGATAGAACGTCTGAATTACAGATACTTGAAAAGAATTGGCAACAGTCCGCCAACCGTTCAATGATGACCACACTTATAGGAAGACGACGCATAGGAAAGACAGCATTGCTGTTGAAAAGCGCGGAAAACGAAGCCTATTTGTACCTGTATGTGTCAAAAGACAATGAGCAGATGCTTTGTCGCAAGTTCCAGCAACAGGCGCAAGACGCGCTCGGCTTGCAACTTTATGGGCAAGTGGAAAACTTCGGCAGCCTTTTCAAGGAACTGATGAGATACGGCGAAAGCCATCATTATACACTCATCATCGACGAGTTTCAGAACCTGTTAGGTATCAACGCCGCCATACCGAGCGAGATACAGGACATTTGGGACCGCAACAAGGACAAAACCCATATCAACCTCATCCTTTGCGGCTCCATCTATTCTATGATGAAACGCATTTTCGACCATAGCGACCAACCTCTTTATGGCCGCCGCGACTCACATCTGCGACTGCTTCCTTTCAGCATCGAAACGTTGAAAACTATTTTGGCCGACCACAACCCCGAATACAAGCCTGACGATTTGCTGTGCCTTTACATGTTTACGGGCGGAGTGGCCAAATATGTCGCCTTGCTGATGGATGCACGTGCCACGACCAAACAGAAAATGCTCAACTATGCCCTGTCGCCCGACTCGCCCTTCCTGACCGAAGGCACCGAACTGCTGATTTCGGAGTTTGGTCGTGACTATGGCACATATTTCTCTATTCTTCAACTTATTGCCGGCGGCATGACCACACAAAATGAGATTGACAGCATCATCGGGAAAAACTCGGGAGCCTACCTGAACAACATGCACGAGGATTATCTTTTCATCAGCAAAAACACACCTTTGTTGAGCAAGCCGGGCGTGAGGAACATCCGCTGGCAGATTGACGACTGCTTCCTGCGCTTCTGGTTCCGCTTCGTCTATCCCTACCTAGGCTTGATAGAAAGCAACCAACTTGGATTGCTCAAGCAATATGTGACAGATAATTATGCGCAATTCACAGGACGCACTTTGGAGCGTTATTTCCAAGAGAGGGCGATGCAAAGCGGCAAGTTCACGAAGGTAGGCAATTGGTGGGACCGCAAAGGCAAGAACGAAATCGACATGGTGGCCTTGAACGAGTTTGACAAGACCTGCCTCGTGGCCGAAATCAAACGTAACAAGGACAGAATCAGCATGAAAGACTTGCAGGAAAAAGTGCTTGCCTTGCCTTCGGAGTTTTCGTCGTATCAGATTCGGATGGAGGGGCTTTCGTTGGAGGAGGTGTGATTTCTACATCCAACGATATGAAGCAAGTCGCCCAGGATGCCTTGGAAAACGCTCGTATTCAGTTGGATTCAGGCAACAAGGCGGGGGCTATGCGCCTGTTCAAAGAGGCGGAGCGTTACGGCTTAATGGCGAATCTCTTACTTCAATTGCCGCTCAATTTCTTCCATCAAATACTCTCCTTCAAGATTGCGTGCGACAATCATACCCTCTTTGATGAGGGCGTTCTGCGGGATGAAGGAAATGGCATACAAGGCACCGGCGGCATTGCCCCAGCCTTGCAGGTCGGAGACATGCGTCCAGGTGAGATTGTCCTTTTCGATGGCGGCGAGCCAGGCTTCCTTATTGGTGTCGAACGAAACGCCAAGCACGTCGAAGCCTTGCTCGTGGAACTTCTGGTAAGCAGCCACCACATCAGGATTGGCCTTGCGGCAGTCGGGGCACCATGAAGCCCAAAAGTCTACCAAAAGGAGTTTGCCTTGGGCGAGTTGGCTGAGGGTGATAGGATTGCCTTCGGGGTCGTTTTGGGTGAAGTCGATGATGGGCTGGCCGGCTTGCACGCGCTCTTGTTTCTCCACATATTCTTCAGCGAGTTTCAAGTTGGTGGTGCTGAGGGTGCTGTCAGCATGATGGATGTTGTCAATCATCGTGCGCAGCTCGCAGGGACCGAAGGCCCACTTGTAGCGGTACATCACATAATGCGCCACCGGGTCGGTGGGATGCTCCCAAATGTAGTCGAAGCAATGCATCTTCAGGATTTCCTCGGCGTCGGCTTGGGCCATCGTGCTGTCAGCCTCTAACTTGGTTTCAAGCTCGTTGTAACTCTCGGTGAAAGCAATCAGTCGGTCTTGTGTTTCGGAACCTTTCACCACGATAGCGTTGGGATTCTGTGCATCACCTTCGACGGTCACTTCGGTATTATCGGTGAAGAATTGGAACGGACGGCGCCAGCCTTTCAGCATCAGGCCGTACATCTCGTTGTCGGCGCATACGGGAGTCGCAAACACGGCGTCCCAGTTGACAATGGTTGCAGAGTCGAGGGTTTGCCCGTCCTTTTGCAGGTAGACGGTCTGCCCGTCGGCATTGGCGAGGTTCACATTGATGTTGAAGGTTTGGGTCTTAGGCTTGGAGGTGCAGGCGAAAAGACCTAATGCAAGAGCACCTAATAGGAAGAATTTCGTTTTCATAGTGTGAGTTATTAATTCGGAATTCGGAGTTCGGAATTCGGAATTCGGAATGACCCTCCAGAGGCCATAATTCCGCATTCCGCATTCCGCATTCAACATTATTTAAGCAATTCAGCGAGTTTTGCCGTTAAGTCATCGCCTCTCAGACCTTTAGCCACCATTGTGCCGTTTTGGTCAAAGAGGAAGTTGGAGGGGATGTAATAAATCATGTAGGCTTCGCTGGCTTTGTTTTCGCGGTCGCGCACCTGCGTCCAGGGCAGTTGGTCTTCCTCTACGGCTTCGAGCCATTTGGCCTCATCTTGGTCAACGCTGACGCCAACAACGTCGAAGCCCAGCTCGTGGTATTGCTCGTATGCAGCCTTCACGACGGGGTTCTCGTGGCGGCAGGGGCCGCACCATGAAGCCCAGAAGTCGACAAGTGTGAGCTTGTTCTTCCCGATGAACTCTGAAAGCGTTACGTTTTCGCCGTCTTTGGTTTGCAGGGTGAAGTCGATGAAAGGCTGACCCACTTCGAGGCGTTCCTGTTTGGCGATGTAATCGTTGAGGTCGTCCTTGTAGATTGATTCGGTGGTGAAGGCACCCACCATCTCTTTCAACTGGTCGAGGGGATAATCCTGTTTCACTCCGTCCAGGAGGTAATGGGCCACAAAGCTGTCAGGATGGGCCTTGATGTAGTCGTCGCGGAAGCTGTCCTGTTGCTCCATTAGGGCGGTGCCCACCTTGTTGAGCGAGTCCATCATCACGGAATCGTTGTTGGTGAAAGCCTCGTTCATCACCGTGTACAGTTCACGAATCTGCACGTTGAACTGGTCAAGTTGCTCATTATAGTTGTCCAGTTCCGCCTGCGTTTCTGAGGCCATAATCTCGACATCCTGCGGGTTGTTGATGTCGCCCACGATAGTGACATCCTTGTTGTCGGCAAAGAAAGGCATCGAGCCGCGTTTGCCCTTCACCTTCAGCATGTAAAGAATTTGTGGATTGCCCACAGGGGCGGCGAGAACCGCTGTTTCATTGGCAATGACAGCGGAATCGATAGAGACAGGGGTATTATCGACCATCTTTTGCAGATAAACGGTTTGGTCGTTGCCGTTTTTCAGGCTCACGTTGACCTTGAAGGTCTCGGTTTTGTTGCAGGCGGTCAAGCCCAGCACCAATGTAAATAAGAAGATAAGATGTTTTTTCATAGATAGTCTTATACTTTTGTAATTTAGGGTTGCAAAAATACACAAAGTTTCCGAAAATATTGACAACTCTTCTTGTGCAATAGAAAATTTTCCTATTTTTGCCCCCGCCATTCCGGGAGAAATCGGAACGGCCAGAGAAAGCGCATTCTTCGCTTTGTTCCTCGTCGATGAATCTGGACAATTCTTGACATGAAAAGAGGAGTTTTGAGTGATGATTGCTTTCGCTGTTGTGTTTGTGTATTGATAATACCTAAACATAAACAGCGGAGCAAAGCCTATATCCATTATTTTTCTTTTCATGGGAGTCCAGACCCAATCGACGGAAATAAGGATAAGTTTGGGAGGCTCCGCTCTGTATAGTGTTGTAATAGTATCCATTTGAGCCGATGGGGCGTTAAGTTTCAATTCAAACAAAACAAAATGACGAAAAGGAAACTAAAAGTATTAGCGATGGTCTTCGTTTTGTCGATGCCAATGGGAGCTATAGCTCAGGGGGTCTTCCAACGTGGCGTTTCCGATGAGGCATACTACGGCTATGGAGGTACGCAAGGGCTTTTGCAATACAGAGGCATAGGTTCGACAGGTACATTTGCCAACCAAACCTTTGGAGCAAACCACGAAGGCTATTTTGTCAACCAGACCTTCGGGCAGAACGTGCCTCTCGGAAGCGGACTTCTCTTCATGCTGTCGATGGGCGCGGGGTATGCTGCTCTGTCAAGTAAAATGAATAAACAAAGTCAAACCAAAACAGAAAGGAGAACAAGAAAATGAAAAGAATCAGCTTGGCCATAATGGCCTTAACCATACTTATGGCCCTTACCCAATGCAAGAAACAAGAGCAAACGTCATCCGAATCGGGCGAAACAGTGTTCGTCTCGCTTAAAGTGGGCGGCAGCAATGGCTCAAAGGCGGATGTCAATCCCAACATGGGCACGGTGGTGTTCACGCAGGGCGATGTGGTGTATGTGTCAAGCGACGGCAAGTTTGTCGGTACGCTGACCCATAATGGCAACACCTTCAGCGGCAACATCACCAACCCACTGGTGGGCCAGCCTCTGTATTTCTATTTCTTCGGCAACAAGACCCCCGTCGAGACCCTGAGTGAGGGCAGCAGCACCCAATGCTCGGTGCTCGTCAGCGACCAAACCACAGGCATTCCCGTGATTTCATGCGGCCCTTCCCACGAGGTGTTCACAGGTTCAGGACTTTACACGGCTTTCTTCTACAATAAATGCGCTTTGGTGAAGTTTGATGTGGCCGCATCATCTACCTCGGCCACTTGCCTCACAGGATTGAACAATAAGGTGATAGTGGACTTTGCAAACAACAATGTGTCATACGGTCAGGAGAACAACGGTCTCATCAAATTGAATGCGGGGAACGGTGAGAAGTGGGCCATTCTACTACCACAGGCAGCTATGGAAGTTGGCGACGAAGGTTCAGCCTATTCGGAAGACGGAAATTACATGGGTGTACGCCCTGCTATTCCCGCTATCACTGAAAACGGTTATCTTACAGAGGGCATCGCTGTTTCGTTGCAATCCAGCGCTTCTGAAGTTCCGGAGGGTGCCATCAATGGATTGTTCACCGTCAATGCCAACGGCGACCAAGTGTACTTCTCAAAAGGAAACTTGCAATACATAGGTAGTGCGGCGGTGCCTTATTGGAAGTTCGCAGATAACCAATGGGATTATTTTGGCACAACAACAGGACAAAACAGCAGCAATCAAAATGTCGACCGCGACTTGTTTGGTTGGGGAACGAGCGGCTATAATCATGGGGCCACAGCCTACCAACCTTGGAAGACTAGCACCACCAATAGCCAATACTATGCTTACGGAAATTATACCTATAACCTTTATGACCAGACTGGCCAGGCTGATTGGGGTTACAATGCTATTAGTAATGGAGGCAATATCGAGAATAGTGGCTGGCGTACGCCAACTTCGGAAGAATGGGCATATATATTCAATACCCGAAGTGCATCTATGGTGAACGATGTTGCCAATGCCCGTTTCGCAAAAGCCAAAGTAGCAGATGTGCAAGGAATGATTTTATTTCCTGATGATTACACGCATCCATCGGAACTAATCCAGCCTATTGGTATCAATAATACTGGTAACACTGGTTGGAGTGGTAACAACTATACAGAGGCGGACTTCGCTTTGATGGAATCCAATGGCGCAGTGTTTTTGCCTGCTGCTGGTGATCGCTCTGGTACTAGTGTTATTCATGTCGGCACTGATGCCAGTTATTGGTCGAGTTCGTGCGTCAATAATAGTAATGCATATCATGTCCTCTTCTATAATAGCAGTGTCGTTCAGCGCCGTAGCATTCCTCGCAAAGACGGAGATGCTGTCCGTTTGATTCGCGATGCGGAATAATCCGATAATGTTTTTGTAGAGACACAAGATCTTTCGTCTCTATCATTATTCCACCCGCCCATCATCTCCTTATAAAATTTTGGAGAGGTGGGCGGATGGCTTTTCCTGTCGCCCCGCTGGGGCTAAAATCGGAATTGGTTTTCGTTTGTCGGCAGTCGGCAGGGGTTCCATTTCATTCCACCGCCTGCCTATCCTTCCTGCGTCCCTACGGGACTTCGCGGCACATCGGAACCCCATCGGGGTGACGGGATGGATAGGCAGGCGGTTTCAACCCCTGCCGAAAAAAAACAGACATCACAAATGCCGTCCGAAATCCATCCGTTCGTGAAGAATCCTGACAATACGGACTTTACCACTTTTCAGAATTCGATAGAATACAATATGCCGCCCACAATGCAATCCTCGATAACCCTCGCGCACCTCTTCGTAGGAACGTCCAACGGAAGCCGGACGGCTGGCGATGTATTCAAAGGACAAGACAAGGTCTTGGTAATAACTATCTGCCTGCTCTTCCGACCATTTCTCCAAGGTGTAGTTCCATATCTTCAAGAGGTCTTCTTGCGCTTTTTCCGATAGGATGTAGTCAGCCATTTGCTATCCGTTTTGCTTTCAGCTCTTGAAGGAATGCCTGTGGATCAAATTCCGTCACATCGGGGCTGGCTTCGCCTTCGGCCAAAGCGGCTCTGAGGGTGGCCAAACGAGATTCATCCTCCTCCAACCGGCGAAGACCTTCGCGAATAACTTCGCTGGCGTTGTTGTACCTGCCGCTGAGGATGCTATTCCTGATAAATTCCTCATAATGAGGACCTATAGAAGCGGTTACTGTTCTGCTCATGACAATGATTTTGTTTATTGCGCATTGCAAATGTAAGAATATTTCTTATTACAGAAACAAAAAAGTATAGATATTTGTTCAGCTCTACCTCTCGTAATCAAGTAAACTACCACTCAAGTTTTTTTGCGTAACATTCTCTTTATCCCTAATTTTGCGGGCAATAAACGATAGCCTCAGACAGCATAATGAAAAGAATCTTCACCCTCATACTGACTCTCATGCTGGTCTCCGCCTGCCGCCAAATGCCGCAAGCGGATTCGCAGTCTGTCAATGCGGGCGAAGCAAAGTCGTCCACATCATGGGACTTGATTTTTGATGCTCCTGCCCAAATCTGGGAGGAGTGCTTCCCTTTGGGCAATGGACACTTGGGCATGATGCCCGATGGAGGCATTAATAAGGAGACGTTTGTTCTGAATGACATCACCTTGTGGTCGGGAGGTCCGGCAGACGACAGCAACCCACGGGCTTTGGAGTCGTTGCCTGAGATACAGAGGCTGCTGAAGGAGGGCAAGAACGACGAGGCCCAGAGCCTGATGTACGAGACCTTCGTCTGTGGCGGCGAGGGCTCGGGACACGGGCGGGGAGCCAACGTGCCTTTCGGCTGCTTTCAGACCCTCGGGCAGTTGACTATCGAATACCAATATCCTGATGAAGGCCCCGTAACGGACTATCAACGGACGCTTAGTCTTAATGATGCCACCCACAAGGTTTCCATTGAAAAAAGCGGTCAGCATTATGAGCGCGAGGCTTTTGTCTCCAGGGTTGATGATGTGGGCGTGTTGCGTCTGAAAGGTCCCGCTTCTTTTTCACTTGGGCTATCAAGAGAAGAAAAAGCCGATGTTTTTGAGGATACCGAAGGTGTTGTTTTATGCGGCCAGTTGGATAGTCATGTAGAGGGTGTTGACGGAATGCAATATTATGCCAAAGTACAAACGGTTACTACAAACGGCGAATCGGTCATTTACTTCTGTGCCGCCACCAGTTTTCTATGCGACAACCCCGAAGCATACGTCAATGAACACCTGCAGAAGGCCATAGATAAAGGTTTCGGGAGGTTGAAAAGCGACCATCTGAAATCCTTCCATAGGCTATTTGACCGTGTAGAGTTGCAAATTGGCGAACCAAGCATGCATCAAGACCTTACCTTAAGCGAGCATTGGCGCGACTTCTTGGAAAACGACGACCCTTGGCTGCCAGCCTGCTATTTCCACTATGGACGTTATCTCCTTATCAGCTCGACGCGAGAAGACCTACTGCCCCCCAACCTTCAGGGACTGTGGGCTAACACGATACAGACCCCTTGGAACGGCGACTATCACCTTAATATAAATGTGGAGATGAACCACTGGCCTTGCGAGGTGTGTAACCTCAGCGAGTTGCATTTGCCGCTCATACGCTATGCCGAGAGGCTGATGCCCTCGGGACATAAAACAGCCCGCGACTTTTATGGCGCACGAGGCTGGACGGCGCATGTGGTCAGTAATCCATGGGGCTTTACGGCACCAGGCGAGCATCCTTCTTGGGGCGCTACTAACACGGGCGGAGCTTGGCTGGCTCTTCATGCTTGGCAGCATTACCAGTTTACCCAAGATAAGGAGTTTCTGAAGGAGGCCTATCCCATAATGAAAGAAGCTGCTCAATTCTTTTTGGATGCGATGATTGAGGAACCTGAACACGGATGGTTGGTAACAGCTCCTACCACTTCGCCCGAAAACGCCTTCTGGCTCAACGACAGCACCGCCGTCAGCGTCTGTATGGGCAGCACGATGGATGTGCAGATTGTCAGCGAGTTGTATGATGCCGTTGGCCAATCGGCGGAGATTTTGGGTGTCGATGGGGCTTTTGCCGACAGTTTGCAACAAGCAAAATCCCACTTCCCACCGATGCAGGTGAGCAAAGAGGGTTATCTGCAAGAGTGGCTGAAGGACTATAAGGAAGTGGAGCCGCAGCATCGCCATGTGTCGCATCTCTTTGGAGTTTATCCCGGCACGATGCTGTTCCGTCATTGCGAGGAGGAACGACGAAGCAATCCAGAAGAATCGTCTATAGATTCCTCCCTATTAGAAGCCTGCCGCCAAACCTTATTGCGTCGCGGTGATGAAGGTACGGGCTGGTCGATGGCTTGGAAGATTTGCTTTTGGGCGCGGCTCGGTGACGGCGACCACGCTTATCTGTTGCTCAAGAATCTGCTGCAACCCGCTATCGACAGCACAGGCCGTCATCATGCCGGCACCTACCCCAATCTCTTCTGTGCCCATCCGCCTTTCCAGATTGACGGCAACTTTGGCGGCACAGCGGGTATTGCCGAGATGCTGCTGCAAAGCCATGATGCTGACCTTGCGCTTCTGCCCGCTCTGCCCTCTTCTTGGAAAAGTGGTCGTTTCAAAGGGCTTTGTGCACGAGGTAATAAAGAGGTGGAATGTGTTTGGAAGAATGGTAAGGTCACGCGGTATAAGGTGACTTCGCGATAAAGTCTGTCGCCCTCACGCTCCCTTCTCTCTGTGATTTTAACTGTAACAACTGTAACAACTGCAACAACTGCAGAAAAAAACAGGAAAAAATCCTTGCCAAATCCAACTATTTTGTTTACCTTTGCAACCGCAAGCGCAAAGCCCGAATGAGGCAGGAGAATCTTTGTAACTATCTGTTTCTCTATGTGATACGCTGTGCAGATAGATTTGCTTACCGATTTTCTTTCATAACATGCTCATTCACAATCCATTAAAGCATTAAAAACGATAGCAACGCTATACCAACGCTATAGCAAGGCTATTGCATGCCTATAGGCGCTTCCTGGTAACTTCGTGACACCTTCGTGACACCTTCCTGATTCCTTTCTGCGGGCAGCATGTGGGCAGGGAGAAAACAGGGAGAAAACAGGGAGAAACAGGCAGGAAAGAGGCAGGAAACAGGAACCGCAGTCCTGTATCGGCCCAGTCATTTAGTCATTTAGTCATTAGTCAAAAACGGGCTTCTTGCGACCCAAAAACGATTTTGACCCAATGACAAAATGACCAGAGAAGCCGAAAAGAAAGTGGTAACAGATTGGTTTATAGTTATTTCCGTTGATAGTTAGACGGAATGCAAATGACCGCTGTTACAGTTGTTACAGTTGTTACAGTTAAAAATACAGAGAGAATTATATGATTTTTCTCTCTAAAACGGCCTTGATATAGCAATTTTTCCTATTTTTGCCCCCGCCATTCCGGGAGAAATCGGAACGGCCAGAGAAAGCGCATTCTTCGCTTTGTTCCCTTCACAAAATCCTTAAACTTTCTGCCATAAAGGTTCTTGTTGCCAGTATTGTGGAAAACCCATGGCGGCAAGGTCGATAGAAGGAAAGTCTGCCAATAATTTGAGCAACTTGTCGAGCATGTCGTTTTGAGGAGAAATCACATCAAGGAAGTACTTGATGATACAGAGATCGAAATAGATGCGCAACGGGTCAGTGGGAAGTGTCAACCAAGCGCCACTCATGCGGTTAGGCAGCATGGGACGGATGGTGTTCTGCTTGTTCCAAACACGTGCATGATGACAGCATGAGTTGCGAGTCAGTGTGACGATGGTGAGCCACGACTCGAAAGGTGCCACCTGCAAGCCAAACTTTTGGGCGATACTCTTCTTGATACGGGGCACCTTGATGTTGTTATAGATGTTAGTCAACACACCGAAAGGCAGTACCTCAGCCAAAATCCACGCTGGTGGATAGTCATTAGAATAAGTCTGCTTAAAGTGAACGATGAAATCTTCACGTGAGCGATTGATTTCGGCATCTATCAGCGACATCGTATGGACAAACTTGCCTTGATTGGTGAAATTTGCCCCTTCAGTCATCCAAAACGGGTTGCCAGTCAGTTCGCTGCCAATGTTGACGATGGCGCTGCGAACAGCCACTTCTATCTTTTCAATCTCGTTGAAGATGAGCAGCCTCAATTTCTTATCGAACCGATAGAGTGTCATCACTTGACTGAATGAGGCACCTTGCTTATATTGGTGTAATGCCTTGGGCATTTGGAGCAAGGGATACATATAGGCAGAAAGGCGATAGTAGCCAATATAATCAAGGTATCGTTCGGCTTTGGTAGGATTGGCAATGGCAAGACCGCGCGATTGTAACAAAGTGACGAGGTCGTGGGAACTGGTATAGGTTTTCTTAAAGGGAATCTGACTTGCCATAGGTATTAAAATAAAACGACCCGCACATTTGAGCATCGTTGAGAGGCTTGGCGGGTTCTGGTGCTGCAAAAATACTACATTTTTGCCATTCCGCAAGTGTTTTGATGAAAATTTATTGTTTTTCCTTGCACATCCCGAAAAACATTGATTTTGTGTTCCAGCTCCAGTCATTTAGTCATTAGTCATTAGTCAAAAACGGGCTTCTTGCGACCCAAAAACGATTTTGACTTAATGACCAAATGACAATGAAAGAATAAAAACAGAAATAATCCACTGAGCATCAGCGGTTTCAAATTAAATCAAGGCTCAATTCAATTGACCGCTGTTACAGTTGTTACAGTTGTTACAGTTAAAAATACAGATAGAATTATATGATTTTTCTCTCTAAAACGGCCTTGATATAGCAATTTTTCCTATTTTTGCCCCCGCCATTCCGGGAGAAATCGGAACGGCCAGAGAAAGCGCATTCTTCGCTTTGTTCCTTGATGATGAATCTGGACAATTCATTTGAAGTGAAAGGAATAATGGGTTGATGAATGTTTTTGCTGTTATGTAAGTGTATGTTTTGCACAACATAAACAGCGGAGCATTACCGTATCCGTTATTTTTCACTTCTGGGAGTCCAGACCCAATCATCGGAAATAAGGATAAGTTTGGGAGGCTCCGCTCTGTAGATGCTTTTACATTCCACCCCGTTTGAGCCGATGGGAAAACAGTTGTAAATCAATGTAAAACAAATCAATAATCCTAACAAAAATGAAAAAACTTACTTTACTTTTACTTTCAGTGCTGTTGGCTTTTGGCACACTCGAAGCGCAAAACAAGAAAGAGAAAATGAAAATCGCCGTGATGGACTTCAAGGCTGGCGTAGGTGTGGCCGAAAGCGAAGTGCAGGGCCTGAGCGACATGCTCATCAACACCTTGTATGAGTCGGGCAAATTCTCCATCGTGGAGCGTTCGCAAATCGACAAAGTGCTAAAAGAGCAAAAGTTCCAGGCTTCGGAACTTACCTACGAGCAAGTGGCCAAGGTGGGACGCATCCTTGGCGTGAATGCAGTGCTGGTGGGTACGGTGAACTTCCTTGCCGAGCACAAAAACATGGATGGTTCGGTAACGGGCGAATACAATGTGGATGTACGCGCTGTCGCTGTGGAATCGGGCGAGGTGGTGACTACGGCAGGTGCCGCCAAGTCGTCAGGTTCTACCTATCGAGCCATGATGGAGAATATAGGTCGCCAATTGGCTGCCAACCTCATGGAGGAAAAGCCTGAAGAACCCATTGTGGTGGTTGAGCAACCCAAGCCCAAGAAGGAGAGTTTCCGCAAGTCGGGTTTCACTTTACGGCCTGAATTGGGGTTTGTGTATGGAAGAAGATCTTATGGTGATAGTTATAATAATAGTATGATTGGTGCCACCGCTGATTTGGCCATTGGCTATCAGGCAGGCTCGCATTTCTTCTTCGGAGCTGTGGTAGGATATGGCGGTGAATATCATTACCATTCTCCAAGTTATGACGAAGCCTATTCCCTCATCCCTCTCATGGCTGATGTGCGCTGGTACATCATCAACCATAAGAACACCTTTGTGGTGGATGTGCAGGGAGGTCTTAATTTGAACAAAGTTATCGTGGGAATGCTGAGAGGCCAAGCAGGCTTTGCCTTTGGCAATTGGGAAGCCATGGCTGGTGTGCAGTATTACGATTATAATGAAAGTGTTGGCTTCAATTTCAACGTTGCCTACCGTTTCGGCAATGTCATCAGGAAATGGTGGTGATTGTTTTAAGCGCTTGACAACCGTGCTACAACAGCCCTACAGCCCAAGCGGGGTGGTGTAGGGCTGTCGCAAGGTTGCTGAGCCCGCCGAAGCACCGTGGCGGCCGCTTGTTCGTGTCACATTTATTGATAAGTAAGTGTTCAGAATAAAACTGCATTAATTGTTTACTACAGGATTTTTCTCGCTTTGCGTCATTGCGAGGAGGAACGACGAAGCAATCCAGAGTTTAAGCTGATTGTCTGGACTGCTTCGTACCTCGCAGTGACGCAAAGCGCGTCCAGCAATCTATTATGTAAACTAAATTTGCACATCTACTTACCATTATCCACCGCGACTACACAAGTTCTATGGATGTCCAAATAAAGGTGTTCGACAACAAAATCATTTTCTTCAGTCCCGGCGAATTGTACGGAAAACAAACGGTTGAGGCTTTACAAACCGACGATTACGTGGCTTACACGAGAAACAAACTCATTGCGGAGGCTTTCTACTTGACAGGCGACATTGAGAAATATGGGACCGGCTATACTCGCATTCGCAAGGAGATTGCAGACTATCCTACTATGAAATTTGAGTTTGAAGAAAAGCCGAGTGCTTGGTTGGTCACGATAAGTTATGAAAAACGGAAAACAGAAAAAACATCGAACTTAGATAATGCTGGAACATTAGAACTTGCAACCAAGGTTGTATCTGGGTTTACACTTAAAATTGATCAAGTTAAAACTTTGATAATAAGTTTAAAAGAGAATGTCCTATCTATTGATGAATTGCAGCTTGCAACCGAGCTTGCAACCAAGGTTGCAACTTCATCTCGACAGAATTTCAGAAAGACTTATCTTTTGCCTGCCATCAAAGAAGGTTTTGTCGCCATGCTCTATCCCGACAGGCCTCACCATCCCAAACAAAAGTATTACCTGACCGATAAAGGAAAGAAATTTTTGAAAACGTTGGAAGCACAATCGTAAAACAATAAATGAAAAAATGTTACAAAAAAATGGTTTCTACAACGCTTTCAACCGTGACCTAAATATATAAGGATTTGTAATCCGATGGCATAACGAAAGTTCTGTTTTCTATTTCCTTCCATATCTCAACAAAATCCCCGTTCTTCCGAATTTTAAATTCGGAAAGCCTGAATATCACCATTTGCAATGCGCGAATGAATAATGCGGCTGCCGTGGTACGACAGCCTTGCAGCCCAGGCGTGGTGGCATAGGACTGTCACAAGGTTGCTGAGCCTATTGAAGCACCGAGGCAGCCGCTTTGTTTATGCCGTGTTTATAGCTGTTCAAAATGCCTTGAGTTTTTTCCAAAATCAAGAAAAAATCACGATTTTGGAAAAAACTCAACGGTAAATGGTAAGGCAAATTGTAATCCGCCGCAAAAGTGTGTATTGGTGTCCATATCTCAACAAAATTTCGAGTTATGGACACTTATAACATTTTTTCCCTATCTTCGCAGCGTCGATAACTGCACTAACAGCGTCTCCCGCCCCCCAACAATTGACTATGCCGAATCCTGGATTTCAACAATTCAACAGTTCAACCATCAACAATTCAACACTATGAAAATCGTCAGCTACAACGTCAACGGCATACGGGCCGCCATCAACAAAGGCCTGTTGCAATGGATTAACGACTATCAACCCGACGTGCTCTGCTTCCAGGAGCTGAAAGCCACACCCGACCAAATCCCCTTGATGGACTTCGAGATGATGGGCTATCACCACTACTGGTTTCCGGCCCAGAAGAAAGGCTACAGCGGCGTGGGCCTCATCACGAAGCATGAACCCGACAACGTGGTCTACGGCATGAACGAACCCCTTTACGACAACGAGGGCCGTTTCCTCCGCGCCGACTTTGGCGACCTCTCGGTGGTGAGCGTCTATCATCCCTCGGGCACTACTGGCGACGAGCGTCAGGCGTTCAAAATGGTTTGGCTGGATTTCTTCCGTCAATATGTCAATGCGTTGCGCAAGGAAAGGCCGCAACTGGTGCTTTCGGGCGACTACAACATCTGCCACGAGGACATCGACATCAACAACCCAAGAAAGCACGACACCTCGTCGGGCTTCCTCCCCGAAGAGCGGCAATGGATGACGGATTTCCTCAGCGACGGCTATATCGACAGTTTCCGTCAGCTGGTGAAGGAGCCCAACCATTACAGCTGGTGGAGCTTCCGCGCCGGTGCCCGTGCCAAAAACCTTGGCTGGCGCATCGATTACCACATGGTGACTGACAATCTCCGCAACCGCATCGCTGATGTAGGCATTCTGCCCCAAGTGATGCATTCCGACCATTGCCCCATCATGCTCGATTTGAAATGAATTGACAGGTTTTTTTCAAACACTTGTTCCTGTTCCAGAAAAATTCCATACTTTTGCAGCGGATTTATCCGAGGGCCTTATAGTTCAAGGGATAGAACGGAAGTTTCCTAAACTTTAGATCTAGGTTCGAGTCCTAGTGGGGCTACAAAACAACTGCTATAACAAACAATAATATCAACAAGTTATGTAGGTGTCGAGCTCTGTCATCCGCGTGAGCTCTTCGGTGACAATTTTTTTGTTTTTCCCCGGCCATAAAACCAATTCTTTTCCCTACTTTTGCCGGTTCTTTTTCGGGCGTGTGGCATCGTCACGGAGGAACGACACTTGCTTAACCCTCGACAAGCGCAGCGCAGTCGGGGGGAACACGAACAGATAACAACAATATAACATAATGAAAATCAAAATATTACTAAAGCATAACCTCATGCGGACGGCGGGGACGCTGGCCCTCACAGTGAGTCGGGCAGCCACCGTACTGCTCATGATGGTGCTCACCACCACGGCGGCGTGGGCGGCAAAGCCCCATGTTAACATCCCCTACGTTCAATTGAATGTGAGTGAGACCACGGTCAATAACTATGAATCGCGCTTCAAACTGGTGTTTTCCGCCAGCGCGGACGCTGACAACGACAGTGAGGCACCGTTTGCCTTCGTCGATGCTTCGGGCAACATCATCATTACGGGTGTTGGAGTTGGAGACGCATGCAATGCGTCTCTACAGGTGGTCGATATAATGGGGCGCGTGCTGGTCTGTAGAGACGCATTGAATGCGTCTCCGTCTCTGTCTCTGTCTCTGTCTCCGTCTCCGTCTCCGTCTCTGTCTCCGTCTCCGTCTCCGTCTCTGTCTCTGTCCACAGCAAGCATGACCCCAGGTGTGTATGTGCTGCGCCTCATCAATGGAGAGGATGTGAGGACACAGAAGATGGTTGTAAAATAAACAACAGCTATTCAACACCATGAAGAACAAGTTTTACGTTGTGTGGCAGGGGCGAACCCCTGGTATCTATGAGAGCTGGGAGGCCTGTGAGAAGGAAATCACAGGCGTCAAAGGGGCCAAATACAAAAGTTTTCCCAATAGACTGACTGCTGAATCTGCCTTCAAGGAGGGTCCTGATGCCTATTGGGGCAAGGAGGTGACCCCCGTCATCGACCTCTCGGCAGCGTAAGAACAGCCCGTGAGCCCGGCAATCGCCGTCGATGCAGCCTGTTCGGGCAATCCGGGCAAGATGGAATATCAAGGAGTGCTTGTCGACTTTGCGACTCAGCCTGCCACTTCCGTAAAGTTGTTCAAAAGCCCTTTGTTTGAGAACGGTACCAACAATATTGGCGAATTTCTGGCCATCGTTCATGCCCTCGCCTTGCAGAAACAGAGACACCTCAGCTACCCCATCTACAGCGACTCGGTCAACGCGCAACTGTGGATTAGGCAAAAGAAATGCAAGACCAAGCTGCAGCCCAACGCCAAGAATGAGTATCTGTTCCAATTGATTGCACGTGCCGAGTATTGGCTGAACAACAACACGATAGAAGTCCCCATTCTAAAGTGGAAGACTGAAATTTGGGGCGAAATTCCAGCAGATTTCGGTAGAAAATAAAAAAAAGTCTTACTTTTACCGCCCAATTGAGAAGCATAGGATGCTCAAATACGACTCATATTATTTCCAATGTCCGCATTGCCAGGCTTGGCTTGAAGGTCGCGACCTGAAGGCCGAGATGGTCAATCAGTCCATCTTGTATTCCGATGGCAAGGTGCTGAACGACAACTTGATTACCACAAGGCAGAAGATGATTATGTGTCCCTCTTGCGGCCATGTTTTTTGGGTTGAAAATCCGCAAGAGCCATTCATCACTTATGAGAAGCCCGAGGCGGAAATCTATTCGTGGAACACGTGGCGCTTCTTTGGCATCAGCTTTTCCAATAACAAAGGCAAGTTGGCGCTTATCAACCACTACAAGACCTTCCTGAAGAAGAGTCACTACGAGCCGAAAAACGAGATTTACCTGCGCCGTTTCCTTTGGTGGGCCTACAACGACTTGCACCGCAACCACCAGCATGTGCGTCTGAAATACCTGCTCAACGGCTTCATGAGTTTCGGTGTTTGGCACGAAAACCGCAAGATGATCCTTGAAGGCGAAAAGCTGTTTCTCAAGAACATGAAGGGATTCACGGAGAATCTGAAACGCCTTTTGGCTTTACTTGAAAAACACCCCGAGGAACAAATCGACCTTGAATTGCCTGAGATTTACCGTGAGTTGCGCCAGTTCGACAAAGCCAAGGAGTTACTCGACAAGCTTGGCAGCCGCACCCATTTCACCAACGAAATCCTGCGCCACTCACAGTGGAAGGACTCGCGGGTGTTTATGGTTACAGGATAAGATTATTCCACGACGAATTTTCGCGTCGTATTGCCAATGGTGATGAAATACATTCCGGCTGGTATCATCGAAATGTCAATCCGTTGGGTCTCTGCATTTATGGAACCTTGTGATATGGTTTGCCCCATCAGGTTGGTAATACGGTATGCGGTAGGTATAGGTTTGTCATGATGTATCTCAACATGTAAAACGTCGTTTGCTGGATTGGGATAAAAATCCATCTGTTGGGTATTGAATTCCGGAAGGCTTATCGATTGGCAGAACTGTGTGAAATCGTTGAGATAATCAGCTGTTCGTTGTTGCAGGAAATGATCGTTAATACTATTGCCATAATGCCAGGCATGGATGGATTGAGGGTATCCAAAGCGGTTACTTTGATTGGCAATTTCAGGTTCCAGAATTGTGATTATGGACTGGGCAATAGGTGAAATGGAATCGTATTGCAGTAATCCTAGACATAGTTCGTGGAGACGTGAACTGAAGCGTTCCAAGAAGTTAGAATTTGTTATAAGTTTCCTGAACAACAGGGTAGCCTGTTCGTTATTGCTGCCTGTCCAAGGACCTGTATAGATTGCGTTTTCAAAAGCGTCGAAGTCTTCATGAATGAAGGCGTAGTCGCCATCAAAGAAAATCCATCTCCAAGGTCCGTCGCCGACTTGCCAGCAACGCATGTTGTTCCCAGGCCAATCCGAGTTGCTGATATAAGTCTCCAAAATCACGTAATCGATGAAATTGTCCAAATCAATCAGTTGGCAAAGTTCCTCGTAATTGCTGTCGTTGGTGAGGTCGGCATCTCTCAGCCAATGCATCATCTGTAGGAAGTTATAGTTGCTGCCACAGTCAATTTGACCATACCAGTCTTCAATGATGTTACAGTTATCGATGTTGATGTTGAAATAGTCTTCCAAATAGCGTTCATCTGTTTTTTCCTGTAGGAAGTAAACGCCCCAATATTCACCGTTAAGAAACACGACTATAGGTCGTGAATGGGCAGCCTCGAGACCTAATTGTAAGGCAAGTTCTGTGCTGATATAGTTGGGTGTTCCAGAATAAGGCCAAAAGATAGCGAAAGCCTTCAACACCAGATGTTTAAAACTCTCGATGGGAGTATCGTTGAAGAATCTGTGCTTGAACCGTTTTTTGCCGTATTCCTCGCGAGCATATAGTTTTAGTCCTTTGGCTTGGAAAACTCTTGAGATGTTGCCGTGTGTCCTCAATCCGCAGTATTGGTTAATGCAGGCACTATCGTTGGGCTCATAAAATTCAACGTTGGCGAGACGCTCCCAATCTCTTCCTCGTTGGAAATAGTTGCCCGACTTATGAGGAAGGAGGGAGTCCCAATGCACGCCAGGTACCAGAATGCCCGTGTCATAGTCGAAGAGCGCTAAGGAATCGGCGCATAAAGAGAGCATTCCGAGTTGGGTGTCGATGTTACCCAATTCGCGAATCAGATAAGAGTTGGTGAAAGTCTTGCTCACGCAGCTGTCGTTTTCGTCGAACACGGCGGCGCGGATAACGATGCAGTGTTGAACGGAGTCGGGTAGATAGAACAAGTCCTCCGGACTGGTCAGAATAGTATAGATGTCGGAATGGGAGTATAGGCTGCTGTCGAGCCACAGGGGTTGCTCATAGAGGCGCGAACTGGAGTCGGGTGTAGTGCCATTGGTGGTATAACGCACGTGGTGAAGGCTGGAAAGACATTCCAGCGACAACGGAAAGCTGGTTTCATAGAAACCACCAGAGGCGGAGAAAGAAACTTTTTCTTCCTCCGCTTGGCCGTAGGTCATCAGGGTGAGCCCAAGAAAAAAAGCCAAGATCAAAGTCGTTTTATGAGTGCCGTTTCTCATGGCTCAGAAGTTTATTTCTCAATAGCAATTTCTATGAGTTTGGTGTTGACAACACGACCGTCCCAGGTTGGGCAAAGCATGATTTTCAGCCAACCCAGACGTGATGTGCCGTTTTTGGTGAGTTTGAAGCCAATGTATTTTTCTTCATCGGTCGGGAAATTCCAGCAATGGTAGATATGTTTGGTGTGGGAACCCGTAACGATCTGTTCTTCTTCGTTAGGACTATCCATCAAAGTATATTCAATGTCTTCTCTGAATAGGAAGGTAGAGTTTGTATATTGGAAATGGTCCTCTAAACAGAGATGATCATTGAAATCATTAGCAGTGATTTCAAAAACAGTGGTGGTGCTGACCGGGTCGTTTTCCTCTATTTTACCGCACGTGGAATATGTGTAGTTATAGATTATTTGTGTCCAATCGTTATAAGTGGTCGTTGTGGTGTCGCGATGGCTGAAGCTTTCTTTTTCGACACTTTCTCCGTGAATACTGATTTGCATTTGGCCATTTAAGCAGTGTAAGGTGAGTTCTTGAAATTGTCCAATCGCCAAGGGACCGTCGTAATACGTTTCAATTTTTATGTCATCCGTCCCGTCACCGTCGAGGTCTAAAATGAAGGGAAGCCAATGCTCGTCAAATCCCATAATGGTGTTGTAGGTGGTGACAATCATCCCCGTGGTATCGCCAAAATGGATGCCATCGATTACGACAGGTATGGTGTCGTTTCCGTTAGGTATGGTGTCAGTAGGTTGGTCATTGTTTTGGTCGTTATTCGGAACGGGGTCTTTTTTGCATGAGCTGATGAGGCTGATGGACAGCAAAGCCAATGCAATTAAAAACGGAATGTGCTTTTTCATGTCTTATTGGTTTTAGATTGTTGTAATACTATGAGTTTCTGTGTTTATTTTGCAAAAGTAAGAAAATAAATCATATTTCGTTGATGATTTCTTCAAAACTTCTCTCGTCCTCCAGTCCGTTCATCTTTTCTTGTTTGATGCGCGACTTGCGGCGGGCATAGCTGTTGGTCTGCAGGTTCATCAGGATGGAGATGACTTGGTTGCTGAAGCCTTGCTTGGTGAGACAACAAATCTGCAAGTCGCTCTTGGTGAGGGTGGGGTACTTCTCCATGAGCCGTTGGGTGAAGTCGCCGTAGACTTTGTCGATGAGAGTCATGAAGTCGTCCCACTCATTTTCTTTCAGGTCGAAATCCAAGGTTGAGGCTGTGATTTGCTCGGTGAGAGCCAAGCCTGTGACATAGACCTTGTTCTTCTTCAGCTCCAGTTCCAATTGGTTCTTCATTTCCTCAGCTTTCAGCTTGGCGCTTAATGTCTTCTGTCGCAAGAGCAGCAACACTACAGCCAAAGCCACCACCAAGCCGATGAGGATGAGGTAGAGATAAAGGCTCCTCAGTTTCTGTTCGGCTTGCAAGGTGTTTTTCTGCATCCGGAGGTCATATTCCCCTTTGATGCGCTGCACTTGTTCGCTTCGGTGCTCGCGGTCGGCCTGCATCATGTTCTCGTTGAATAGCTCATGGCATTCCAAAGCCTTTTGGTAATCGCCCTCAAACTGATGGAGGTAATAGAGGCTCTGGTAGGCCGACATACGCACGCCTGCCATCTCGTTGTGGGTGGCTTCGGTGAGGTGGACGATGGAGAGGCTGTCCTGCTCCAAATAATAGTAGGCCAAGCCTAAGGTCAATGGACCGTCGCCTTGGGCACCAGCAGCGCGGGCGCGTTTGACTCGTTTAATCACTTCTTCGTAGTCCTCTTTCACCAGAAACACATCGCGGCTCGATTCCAAAAGAATCTCGTTTTCCATTGTTTTGTCGTTCAAGGCTTTGGCGAGGGCAAGGGCTTCTTCATAATGCTGTTCAGCCGCATCGATGTCGCCCAACGAGGCTGTCGCCCGACCGCAGTTTCGTAGGGCGTTCATTAATAAGGTGGAGTCGTTGAGTTCGCGGGCTAATGTAGCGGCATCGGTATGTAGCGGCAGAGCTTCTGCAAACAGTTCGTGTTTCCAGTAGCAGAAGCCGAGGTTGTCCTCAATCTGGGCTTTTAGCCGTTTCACCTCCGGTTTTTCTTGATTGCATCGGCCAATGTCAATCAGCGCCTGACTGAACGACTCGGCGGCCTCTTCCGACTGCCTGGCAGCACGCTGTTCGAGGCCTTGCTGATAATGCGTCTCCGCCTCCTTGAGATAGCGCGCCTCGTGGCGGCAGGCTGCAAGTCCCGTCACCAATAGAATAGCCAATATGATACATCGTGCTTTCATTGTTTCACAAATTTCACGGTTTGTTCGCCCACGCTGATGAAATACAAGCCTGTGGACAGGTTGGAAATGTCAATCTGTTGGGTCTCGGCGGTGATTTTGCCTTGCAGCAGGGTTTGTCCCATTAGGTTGGTGATGCGGTAGGTTTGTTCTGGTAGAGACGTCTCTACGAACAAGACGCCTGTGGCGGGATTGGGATAGACCGCGAAGGCAGCATCATCCGTTTCGTCAAGGCCGAAATGGTATTGGTTGTAAATTTCGTCGCAATCCTTTTCACCGAGTTTCAACATTAGGTCGCCATTGAGCCAATAGCAGCGCATTCCTTCCACACGGTAGCCTTTGCCGCGCGTCATCAGGTTTTCTGGGAAGAAACTGGTCAGATGCCCTATGGTGCTGATGAGCGTGCCGCTGAAGAGGTTGCCAACGTCACCAATGGTCATTCTCTTGTAAGGGATGCCATCAATCATATAGGTTTCCATTTCGTAAACGCGGATGACGATGGTTTCCAACCCCACTTTGATTTCCCATTCGTTGCCTTCTTCGGCACTGAAGTCGTACAACAAAGTGAAGGCTTGAAGTTCTTTGTTCCACCAATAGACCTCACCGTTTTCTTCATAGACATATTCGTGTGTCACTTCGGTGATTTCGCTGCGGTCGTAGTGCGTGTTGCTACGCACGATGACTTTGGGGCGTTTTTCATTGATGGTGGTGTCGCCTGTGCATTGCAAGTGTTGGTATGTGATACTGCCGTCGTCATTGAGGATTTCGTAAAACCATTCCGCACCCACGAAGATAAGTCCATCGGTGCCGAAGATGGGATAGCCGTCGTTCACGAAAGGCTCGTGATCCATCATGAAAACGGTACTTCCATTGTTAAGTTGATTGGCGAAAGCAGCTGTCTTCATGTATTCTTTGTCCACTGGCAGGCCGAAACCTTCATCCGGAGCCACGGTTTGGTCGAAATAGCAGTTTCGGATGACGGTCATGCTGCCGATTTGTGCCAAAACTCCACCTTTATGATATGCATTCATTTCACCAATATGATAGCAATTTTTGACATAAATTGTAGAACTTGATCCCACGTTGCCTACGATACCCCCTGCATAATTAGAGGTGCTTGTCTCGTGAATGTCGATATCATGGTTGCTATAGCAATTCAGTATACTGAGCGTATCGGCAAAGCTGGCGCCTGCAACACCTCCGACAATTTGATTCATTGGTGGGGTGACATACCCTGTGGCATCTGTATCTCCAAGACCTTTGATGAGAGCTTTGTTATAGCAATGTTCTATCTGGATCTTGCCATGTTTTCCCTCGGCATTTCCGCATCTTCCAACAACACCACCTGCATAAGCTTTCTCATAAGTATTAAATTGCCATAATTTAATAGTTCCAGTGGTGCTGCAATCAAGGACATTTGTTGCTTCCATCGAATCATCGCATAGAAGAACTCCCACAATACCACCTAAGGTGTTCTCGAATCCAAACAAATCAATATCGCTTGTGCATTTTTCGATACGACAGGATTGTGCTTCTCCAACAATTCCACCAAATGCCGCATATTCACTTGTCCATTGTGTGCTGTTTTGGTCAGAAGTAATCGTGCCTGCGAAATGGCAATTGAAGAAAACAGAATTGACCGCTTTTCCTGCTATTCCTCCACAACGGTCTCCAAGACGATTTGAATGAATCCTGACGTTCGTGACAGTGAGATTGCTGATTACCGCATCAGAGACGGAAGCAAACAAGCCTACGTCTATTCCGTCTGAATCTATTCCTCCAGGTCCAACAGTACTCCAATCAAGCAAACTTTCTGAATAATAACTTGAGATGGTATGGTTATTCCCATCGAAAACTCCGGAGAAAAAAGTACGATGATCCCCGTTTTCTAATTCCAAGACACCTCCGATGGAGGTCCATGTCAAAGTATTTCGTTGCAGGTCAAGGTCGATGACTAGTTTGAAACAAGTATCTTGGAAGGCTTTCACATCTTCGAAAGAATTAAACCTTTCATTGACGGCTTTTGCCATCCACGCCAAGTTTTCGGCAGATTCGATGAGGTAGGGGTCGTCTTCTGTACCACTACCTTCTGTCCACGGCTTGGCAGAGCCGTCCCAAAGGGATTTTTCAATGATTCTTTCGTCAAAGCGCGACCAACCTGAGGCATCTAGGTAGGCTTCCTTGGCATTATAAGGCACATAGACTGGAGTTTCGGTTGGGATATCGTCAAAGGCATTGGCAGCGGTGACGGGTGGAGTTTGACATTTTACGCTGAAAAACTTGATGTTGGAGTTGCCTTTAAAAGCTTGTTCTCCAATCTGCTCCAATGTTTTTGGCAAAGTCACCATATTATCGAATCCGCTGCATTGTTCGAAAGCACTATTCCCTATTTCTGTTACTTTGTTAGGAATGGAAAGCACTCCCGACAAGCCGGAACAACGATAAAATGCTTTCGCACCGATGAAGGTTAAAGAATCGCTTAGTGTAAGCGTACCCGACAAGCCCGAGCAATCACAGAAAGCTTCGTTTTCGATGCGGTTTACGAGTATTGGGATGTTCAAATTGCCATTTAGGTAAGTGCAACCTTTGAAGGCACTTTCGCCAATAGTTTCGATGGTTTCGGGCAGTGTGAGGACGCCTCTCAAACCTGTGCAATTATAAAAAGCATGGTCACCGATGCCGACAACAGTATAGACCACGCCTTGGTAGTTGACAGAGTCGGAAAGGATGAGCCTGCCTTCGGGTTGGTCGTAGCCCCACCAGTAGTTGTCGCCGTTTTGGCAGGGGTAAGTGGTTTCAACCCAATGGTTTTCTACATCAATGATACGGTAGTAGATTTCATAGCCCGTCGAATTTGTGACAGAGAAATCGAAATGGACTTCCTGAGCCATTCCGCTTAAGGCCAAGGCCATTAAAACTGCAATTATGATAGACTTTTTCATGACTTGTGATTTTTATTGTTTATACCTTATTTATTGTTCGTTGTTTTGCGTTTTTGCGTTTCTCAGGGTTCGCATTGCAAAAGTATAACAATTCTCTAGACAAAAAACCATTTGTCAAGCCCTTTGGAGGACTTGTCTATCAATTCGCACAAAGACAAAAATATAAAAGATTGGATTTCAATTTATTGTAAAATAGAAATCCAATCTTTGTCTATGGGGTTGTCTATGTGATTAAGGCTACAGAAACGCACCGCAGCACGTTTTTACAGTTGGTTTTTTAGCCAAAAACCGAAAAATCGGTCATCAACGCGGTAGGCATTTCTCTCCGTTGTAATCAAATCTTTTTCCATCAGTTGGCGTATAGCCGACTGCACCGAACTGGCAGAGGTCAAACCATATTTTTTAATGAAGGCTACAGACTGTGTTTGCTTGGCCTTGCCTTCGATGGCAATGGCTTTCAACACCTGACGCTGTCTTTCGCTCAAACCATAGTACATAGATTCAAAGACATTTTCGTTGTCGGCAACCCGTTTCAACAAAGCCTCGTTAATGATGCTTGGCGAGCAGTTTTTGTCGGTCATGTAAAACGCCAGATATAAAACGGCCTGCATGTACCAAGTATGACCTTCCAGTGTATCATACAGGTTTTCAACCCATTCTGGTGCGCAAGTTTTGCGGTATTTGGAGAACAACCTCACGGCAAACTTAACATATTCTTCCTTTGCAATGGGGCCAAGACTCATCATACTTGAACTGTTGTAGAAAGGCTTGGAAGCGGACGCGAACATGTTTTGGATGATGTGACGCTGGCTGCCTGCAAAGATGAAAGTGGCGTTGTTGCAATGCTGGATATAGGTGCGCAGCAGAGCCTCCACATTCTTTTCGGGATATTTTTCAATCTGCTGGAACTCGTCGATGGCCACCACACAAGGCCGTTTGGCTTCTTCCAAATACTGAAAAATCTCTTCCAATGATCTTTGAGAGTCTTTAATGTCACCGAGGCCGAAAGAACCGTTCATCATGCCCGCTTCATCAAAACCGATGGTAAACTGAATGGATTTCACCACCTTAACAAACAATTCCATTAGTTGCTTGTCCTTGGTTTTCAAGCTTCTGCAAATGCGATTGCCTAACAGGAATACAAAATCGTTGAGGTTCAGCGTGGAGTAGATGTCGATAAAAAACGTGTGGTAATCCCTTTTGATAATTTCTTGGTTGAAGCAATGCTCGATAAGGCCGGTCTTGCCCATGCGGCGCGGCGAGATGAGCACCGTGTGGCTGTGCCCTTGAATGTTCTGAATCAATTGTTGTGTTTCGCTTTCACGGTCGCAAAAGTATTCGGGAGAAACATAGCCTGATGTGAAGAAAGGATTGTAAATCATGACATCCAGTTTTAACTTCGTTGAAATGCTCTGCATTCGGCGGAGCCAATTATAGATTTGCGGCAAAAATAATCATTTTATCAATATCATGCTAAAAACATCATAAAAATAAAATGATGACAATATTATAATGGCATGAAACGCAGTAGGGCTGTCATATTATGGCAGCCCTACTGGTTGAATGTTTTAATTTCAGATTATTTCTTCGGCTTCAGCTCGTCGAAAACCATGTTGCGCAGGTTGTCGATGGGGACGCGCACCTGCTGCATCGTGTCGCGGTCGCGAACCGTAACGCAGTTGTCGACCAAGGTGTCGTTGTCGACGGTGACGCACATCGGGGTGCCGATGGCATCCTGGCGACGATAGCGCTTGCCGATGGAGTCCTTTTCCTCATACTGGCACATGAAGTCGACTTTCAGGTTGTCGATAATCTCGCGGGCCTTCTCCGGCAGACCGTCTTTCTTCACCAGAGGCAGCACGGCCACTTTGTAAGGCGCAAGGATGGCTGGCAGTTTCAGCACCACGCGCTCCGAGCCGTCTTCCAGCTTCTCCTCGGTGTAGGCGTTGCTGAACATGGCGAGGAACATACGGTCGAGGCCGATGGAGGTCTCGATGACGTAAGGCGTGTAGCTCTCGTTGGTGTCGGGGTCGAAATATTGCAGCTTCTTGCCCGAGTATTTGGCGTGGGCCGAGAGGTCGAAGTCGGTACGGCTGTGGATGCCTTCCAACTCCTTGAAGCCGAAGGGGAAGTCAAACTCGATGTCGGTGGCGGCGTTGGCATAGTGGGCCAGCTTCTCGTGGTCGTGGAAACGGTATTTCTCTGCGGGCAGACCTAAGGAGAGGTGCCAGTTGAGGCGTTCCTGCTTCCAATGTTGGAACCATTCGAGCTCCGTGCCGGGGCGGACGAAGAACTGCATCTCCATTTGCTCGAACTCACGCATACGGAAGATGAACTGACGGGCCACAATCTCATTACGGAAAGCCTTACCCGTTTGGGCGATGCCGAACGGAATCTTCATACGGCCGGTCTTCTGCACGTTGAGGTAGTTGACGAAGATGCCCTGGGCTGTTTCGGGACGCAGGTAGATGGTGTCTGAGCCGTCGGCTACGCTGCCCATCTTGGTGGCGAACATCAGGTTGAACTGACGCACATCGGTCCAGTTGCGTGTGCCGCTGATGGGGCAGACAATCTCCAGGTCGAGGATGGGCTGCTTGATG
>R22__coassemble_192_pt1 | contig 46766 bp, 39 predicted proteins | sample R22__metabat2_low_PE_022 | metagenome-assembled genome bin R22 | reverse complement strand
TTTTGGGGTTTTTCTTTCGGAGGGCGGGTTTGCCGCGATGGAATCGCGGCGGAAGGGACCGGACGTCGTGTTCGCGGAAATCGCGGCAAAGGGCTTCCACCAGTTGTGACAATTGGCCCTTGTTGCCCCCACTTTCGGCCACCAGATTGGCCATTTGACCGCAAAGTTCCTTCCAACTGAGGTCGGGGTATTGAAATTCCGAACCGCTGATGTGTGCGCCAAGTATGGGGAAAAGCATCGGAACCAGGGGTTCGTGCATGTCTTTTGAGGTCTGCGAGAGCAGGATTTTGATGCATTCTGTCCCTTTTCCAAGGGTCGGCATCTTGGGTGCTGTAGGTTTTGTAATATCGTAACTCATTGTGATTTTGCTTTTTAGATGAATTTGAAACATTCAAATCTTCCAATTCCAAATCTTCCAGTTATTTTTTTGAGACCCCATATCTTCTCATTTTCATTTATAACTATCTATATATTAATTAGTTATATAGTATTAATAAGGGGTATTGTCCTACATTTTTTAATTGGAAGAACTGGAATTGGAAGGAATTCGCAGTCATGATGACTCACTTTGCAGCCTCCTTCTCTACAAGGCCCGATAGTCCCCAGAGGAGTTCGTTGGCCACGTCGCGGGCGTAGTTGTAGGTGCTGAAGTCGTCGCCCATCACTACAGGCTTGAAGTTGGGCCGCAGGCTGCCGTCGTCCCTGCGGGTGATGGTGATGTACTTGCCGATGAAGACGTGCGGGTTGCGCTTGCCGTTGGTTGAGGGCAGGGTCTCGATGAAGGTGTAGTGGTTGTCGGCATCGCGGTCAGCCCAAGCCTGCGGCATCAATCGCCGTCACATTCTCCGTGAGGGGTTGACTGTAGGTTCATTGCAAACTATTTATAATGCCTTCCAGCCTCCCCAGCAGTTTCTTTCTGGACTTTTTCTGAAACAGTTCATGTAAATCCAACTCAAAATCAGGAGCAAACCCATTTGAAGCATCCCTGTTGTCGAAATCATAGCATTTGCCTATATTAATCATTGCCTTGATTCCCGATGGCAGAGTGAAATAATAAGGTTGAGCATTGGCCCCAGCAGTTTTCTCACCCAAAAACACCACCCGCTTGTTTTGCGACAACATGATGGCAAAATACTCCGCCGCCGACACTGTTTCATGTCCCATAAGCACATAGATGTTGCCGCGATACCGCTTGGATGCCGGAATTGGATTCTTGAACTTGGCCCAACTCGGGTCTTGATAGTTCACACTTTCAAAGGTATGGTTCAAATAGTATTCTTGGTTTTTTGTAATGTCTATCTCTGTTTCTTTCCTCTCGTCGGGAATGAAAGAAGAAGATGCCATCGCGCTTGCATTGCTCACACGGTTCAATGTAGGGTATCTGTAGATGGTGTCGTTGTCCACCAAATAGCCAAGGACGGTATCACAAAAAGCGCTGTATCCACCCATATTATAGGATATGTCAATAATCAGGTTGTCTGCTTTTTGTATCTCCTCATAATGGCTGAAAAACGCTTCGGAAAAACTCTCGTTGCAGGCATTCAAGGCGAGATAGGCGAAACTGTTTGTCGTGTCCGCAACAAAGCTGTTCACCGTCCTCCAATAGTTGCCGCCCGTATGAAACATATCGTTACGATCCCGTTTTTCAGGGTCAAGGTAATAGTCGGCATGCACGTTCACTTCACGTACCCCATTCGGGTCTTTGATGCCCAAGCGGATTTCCTCATCGCTTCTCATTAGGCAACAGTTGAGGTTACTGAAATAGAACATGGCTTCCTGCATCTTGTATTCTTCGTTGGAGCAAGTCACATACGGGATATGATACGTTCTGAAATAATCCAAGGCATCCATGCCGTTGATGGTGACCACCGTGTCCCCGACATGCAGCGAGTCCGCCATCCTTGCGCCAAAATTCTCGATAACTATATTACCGTCATGGTATGAAGTGGCCAACATAGGATAGGCAAGGTGTTTCACCAGATAATCAGGTGCGCCGAAAATCTTCGTGTGGCCATTGTTGAAGCAAGCCATAAACCTCTGAAGCATTTTCCAATACTCAAAGTCATCCTTGGTTTCCGTCACCCTGGGAATAAACGCCCTGTAAAGGCTATCGATGTCCAACCCGGGACAGTTGTCCATGTTCCCGAAGTTATACGACATCTCTTTCCACAGCACAGACAGTTCATAAACCTTCTGCTCCACAGAAATTTGATTTATTTCCGTCGCTTCTTGCCCATGCATCTTAACCCCTCCCGCCATCATCAAGAAGGTAATGAGGATGATAATTTGAAAAGACTTTTTCATAGGCGTAATGATTTTCGGCAAAAGTAAGCATAAATAATACTTGTCAAGAGGTTTTGGGGATGCCTCCGCGTTTTGTCCCTACTTTTTTTGTTTGGTAAAAATGTAATAATTTGAAAATAAGGGTTTTGTAAAAAAAGCGTTTTTTATTTTGTCCATATATTTTTTTGATGTTTTACAAGCACTTCGTCGTATATCAAGCCGTAGAGGTGATAGACGAGGCGATGGATTGATAAAAATGACAGCGTGACAGCTGAAAAAAACGGTCAGGTGTGTCAATCCTTTCAGAAATCTCAATTATTTTTCCTATCTTTGCGCCCTTATAATCGCTTTTATGCCCATCGGAATCCCAATATGGATGATTGCTTTATCGCTGCTGGCTGGTCTGGCGGCAGCTACGGTGCTGTATCTCCGCAACAAGAAGCAGCATTATGGCAAAGCATTGACTGCCATTCTGTTTGCGCTGCGAACCTTGATAGTTGGGCTGATGGTTCTGCTGCTCTTTAACCCGCTGATACGTCAGAAGTTCAGCACGCTGGAGATGCCTACCGTTATTGTGGCCCATGATAATTCGTCGTCCGTCGTCCTTTGCAAGGATTCGGCATTCTATAAGAACGACTATCAGACGCAGTTTGAAGCCTTCAGAAATGAATTGAACGCTGATTTCCAGACCGATGAATATCTCTTCGGTGAAGAAGTCCGCGATTTCGACCGAATCGATTTCTCCGACCAACTTACTGACCTTTCCTCGCTCATGAGCGCCCTTAACCGCCGCTACTATAAGCGCAACGTAGGCGCGGTGCTGCTCTTCTCTGACGGCATCTATAATCGTGGGTTTGAACCTGAGCTGCTGGCCGAGAATTTCCCGTATCCTATTCATACCGTGGTCTTGGGCGACACAATCGCCTATCCCGATTTGGCCGTCCGCGATGTGCATTATAATAAGGTGGTGTCGCTTGGTGCGACTTTCCCCGTCAGGGTGACGGTGGCAGCCCGCGACTTGGCCGGACGTAAAGCCCAACTGACCCTCAAGGAAAGTGGAAACCTTATTGAGAAGCGCGACATTGAGATTCCCTCCAACCGTTTCTCCAAAGAAATCGACTTCATGCTTGATGCCACCAAGAAAGGCGTGATGGCGCTTGATATTGAGGTAAGTGGAATAGAAGGGGAGAAGCAACTGTTGAACAATGTGCGGCATATTTATATCGAGGTGCTTGACCAGAAGTATAAACTGTTGTGCGTGGCAGCCTCGCCCCATCCCGACTTGGCAGCTCTGCGCAGCGTGCTCAACGACAACTATGAGGTGGACTTTTGTTTCGGTAAAGAAACCCTGCCCGAGTTCAGCAACTACGATCTGGTCGTTCTGCATCAGGTGCCGTCGGCAAGCACAGATTTCAACGCCTTGAAGTCGCAGTTGGACAAGAATGTAAAGCTGCCTCTCTTCTTCATCGTAGGCAACGACACCGACCGCGATATGCTGAATAAGTTGCAGAATGTCTTTGCTTTGCAGCCGGGAGCGACCAATACGCTGATGGACATCAAAGCCCACCAGAACACGGCCTTCTCGACCTTCACCTTCGATGCGAAGTCGGAACAAATCATCTCGAAATACCCGCCTTTGGCTCTGTCCCATACCGAAATCAACGTCTTAAAGTCGCATGACGACTTGCTGTTGCAGGAAGTGATGGGCCTTAAGTCTGGGCTGCCGTTGTTGAGTTTTGCCCGCGATGGGCGCAAGATGGCCTTCCTGTTTGGCACCAACATCTGGCGTTGGCGACTGTTTGAGTATTACCAGTCGAAGAACCACGATGTGTTTGATGAGATGTTTTCCAAGTCGCTGAAATACCTGTTGCTTTCAGCCAACGACGGCTCGGCTGTCTACGCCAAGGAGACCTATTACAGCAATGAGCCTGTGATGATTACTGTCGAACTACGCAATCCCAACAACGAGTTGGTGACCGACCCCGATATGACCATTCAGATAGAGAACAAACTGACGGGCGAGACCTATGACTACACCTTCTCGAAGCGAGACCACGACTATGAGCTGAATGCCGGTCTGTTGCCCGAAGGCCTTTATACATTTAAGGTGCAGGCACAGATGGGTGAACGGCACGTCGGTGTGAATGGCTCATTCAGTGTGGTCGCTATCGGTATTGAGGCACAGCAGCTTACTGCCGATGCCGACCGGATGCGCACTTTAGCCCGCCTGACCAACGGCAACTGTTATAACGCCCGCCAACTTGACCAACTTGCAGCGGATTTGCGCAACGACACGCGCATCACCTCTGTGGAACATCACGAAAGCCGTTTCGAAGACCTGATTCATTCCAAGTGGATTTTCTTCGTCCTCATCGGTTTGGCTGCAGTGGAATGGGTGTTGCGTAAGATGTTCGGCAGTTATTAGTAATCAGATACAACAATTAAACAAATCAACAATAAACAATTCAACACAATGAAGATCCAAGATCAATCCGTCGTGACAATGACTTACGTCTTGCGCGAAAAAGACGAAAACGGACGTCTCATCCAGGAGGCCACCAAAGAGAATCCCTTCCAATTCATTTGCGGTATGCAACAGGTGCTGCCCAAGTTTGAGGAGAACCTGATGGGCAAGGAGCCTGGCGACCATTACTGCTTCTATCTGACCCCCGAAGAGGGCTACGGTGTGCGCAGCGACAAGAACATTGTCGATTTGGACAAGAACATCTTCATGCAGAACGGCGTGCTGATGGAAATCGTGAAGGAAGGTGCCCAGCTGATGATGCAGACCTACAACGGTCCGATGGCTGGCGTCGTTATGGAAATTGGTGACAATCACGTGAAGATGGACTTTAACCACGACCTGGCCGGAGTGCCGCTCTGCTTCTCGGGTGAAATTCTCAACGTGCGCGAGTCGACCGACGACGACTTCAGCGGCAGCTGCGGAGGCAGCTGCGAGAGTTGCTCAGGTTGCCACTAAACAAAAAAAAGCCAGCGACGAGCTGGCTTTTTTGTTACGCTTTCTTCAACAGGATAACGTATACAGGGAAATGGTCGCTATACCCGCCCATCCATACGCCGCTGCCGAAGGTGCGGAAGGGATAGCCGTTGTATTTGCCTCCATGTTGCTTCAGGAACTCCTTGTTGTGGACTTTCGCGTTCTTGAATTGATAGGTTGAATAGTCGGTGGGCAGTAGGCCGCGTGTGATGATGGTCTGGTCGAGCACACCGGGCACATCGCGGTAGTAGTTGGTGCCGATGCCTTTCATGTGCAGTTCATACATGGGATTGTAGAACTCGCCTTCGCGCAAGGCCTTCATGTTGCCGGAGGCACGCAGGTATTTCGTGATACTTTTGTTGTCGGGGTAGTCGTTGTAGTCGCCCATCATGATGATTTTGGCGTTTTCATCCTCGTTCAAAATGGAGTCGGCAATGTGGCGGCACAGCTCGGCTGCGGCTATTCGGCCCGGCAAAGAACGTTTTTCTCCACCGTAGCGCGAGGGCCAGTGCATCACGATGAAGTGCATCATTTCGCCGTCAAACAGACCGCTGACCAGCAGCTGGTCGCGGGTGATGAATAGGGTGTCGTTGGGGACGACCGTGCGATACGACTTGCTACCCACCGGCTTGAAGTATTTCGGGTTGTAAATCAAACCTACGTCTACACCGCGTCGGTCGGGCGAGTCGTAGTGCACAATTTGATAGTTGCGGCCTTTGATTTCGGGCTGTGCAATAAGATCTTCCAATACGGTGCGGTTCTCTATTTCTGAGACACCAAGCACCGCTACACCGTCGGGTGTGATGTCAGTACCGATGGTAGAGATGGCGTAAGCCATGTTGTGGAGCTTCGTTGTGTATTTTTCGGTATTCCATTGGTTGGCGCCTTGGGGCAGAAATTCCTCGTCCTGTATGAGTGGGTCGTCGATGGTGTCGAAGAGGTTTTCCAGGTTGTAGAAGCCGACGAGTCCTACCTTATAGGCTTGCTGCTCTTGGGCGTTGAGGTTCGTGAGACCAAGGCTAAAAGCCAAAACAGCCAATATTAAAACAAGGTGTTTGTTCATAGTGATGAATGTTGTTTGCATCAGGTTTAGTCAGCAAAAGTAGCAAAAATTTGGTCTTTTTTCTTCTTTGGCGTGATTTTTCGGTCAAATTGTTTATATTTGCACAATAATTCGTGCTTCACGAAAAAAAGCTGTTCATAATCGTAATATCCTAAAAATGAAGAAATTCCTACTCTTAATCACGGTTGCAGCGTTGTTGCTCGGGCGAATGATGGCCCAGACTGTTGACACCGTCAACCTCGACCAGCATGACGTGCCGACGGTAATCCTCATGGACTCTGATTTTGAGGAGTCGTCCTCTTCGGTCAACGATGCTTCCACCTTGCTCAACTCGTCGCGCGATGTGTTCAACAGCATTGCGGCCTATAATTTCGGCTCGTTGCGCTACCGTGTGCGTGGCAACGACACCAAATACAACGAGGTGATGATCAATGGCATATTGATGAACGACCCTGAGACGGGCCGCCCTATTTTCTCCAACTGGGGCGGACTGAACGATGCCTTCCGCAATTCGGTGCTTGTTGAAGGTATGGGTAGGACGGGTGCAGGCTTTGGCGGTCTTGGTGGCTTGACGTCTTACTCGACGCGTGCTTCGGAATATCGCAAGCAAATCTCGTTGAGCTATGCGTTCAGCAACCGTTCATACCGGCACCGCGCTATTGCGTCTGTAGGCACGGGTGAAATGGGGAATGGCTGGTATCTTATGGCTGCTGCCAGCGGTCGATATGCGGGCAAGGGCTATACGGAAGGAACTTTCTATCAAGCCTATAGCTATTTTCTCTCGGTGGAGAAGAAATTCAATGATAAGCACAGCATCGGCCTCACTGTGTTCGGTGCGCCCTCGCAGCGTGGCGGCTCCACTCCTGTGGTTCAGGAGGCTTACGACCTCGTCGGTTCCAACTTCTATAATCCCAACTGGGGCTTTCAGACCATCGATGAGAACGGCACACAAGTCGTCCGCAATTCGCGTGTGTCTACTTCTCATCAGCCGTTTGTAAGTCTAACTTGGTATTGGACACCCAACAAGAAAACTGAGTTTTATACTACAGCCTACGTTTTCGCAGGCAAGGCTGGTCAGACTGGCCTCAATTGGGGCGAGACAGGTGACCCGCGCCCAGATTATTACAAGAATTTACCGAGTTATTATGAGACGCATGCCTCGTGTCAAGCTGAATATGAGGCTCAGCTCAATGCTTGGCTCAACCGCGATTCCGAAACATGCCAAATTGATTGGGATGCTCTTTATAATGCCAACCGCGACCACCTCTTTACGGTGAACAATATCAATGGCACCAACGAGTCAGTCGCCGGAAAAGCTTCGAAATATATCCTTGGCGAGCGTCACTTCGACAGGCGTCAGTTAGGCAACTCCACGTATTTCAAGCATGAGTTCATGCCCAACCTCATCATGACAGGCGGTTTTGCAGTCAGCGCCTCGCGGACGCATTACTATGAGAGCGTCAACGACCTCCTCGGAGGTGATTTCTACTATGACGTAAACAAGTATGCAGAGAATCTTGAAAACGAAGAATGCCAGACCGACCTCAACAACCCCAACCATGTGGCCAAGGTAGGCGACATCATCAGCTATAACTACTACGCCCACCGCAACTATGGCCGTGTTTGGGACCAAATCGACTGGCTGGTGGGCAAGTTCGACATCTATTTTGGCTTGCAGGCCGAGTTTACACAGATATGGCGTGAGGGTCTCTGGAAGAGTGGCTCCTTCTCCGACAACTCCTTCGGCAAAGACAAAATGCACAACTTCTTCGACCCGAGTGTAAAGGCAGGTGTGACTTTCGCCATTAACGGACGAAACCATATCGTGGCCAATTTCGCTTACATGCCCCAGGCTCCTCAGTTCAGGGACATCTATGTGTCGCCTCGTACCCGCCACACGGTGGTGGAAGGCGACCTGAAGAGCGAACGTATCAACGCTTTCGACTTGAGCTACCTTTACCGCTCGCCCGTCTTCAAGTTACGCCTGACGGGTTATTACTATACCTATCGGAACCTCATCTGGAACCGTAGCTTCTATTGTGAGAATGTGTTCCTTAACGCCACAACCAGCGCCAACTCCTACACCAGCCAATTCATCAATTTCATCATGACGGACATCAATCAGAAGAGCCTTGGTGTGGAACTGGGTGCTGAGTGGAATGTCACCCCGACGATAACCCTTCAGGCCGCTGCCGCCAACGGCATCCATGCGTATAGCAATAACCCCATCTTCTCGGTATACGACGACAACAACACTACGGCCTATATCCAGAACAGCATAGCCTATCTGAAAGACTACCATGTTGCCTCGGGCCCTGAGGCGGTGGCTTCGTTGGGCATTAAATATAACGACCCGAAGAATTGGTGGGTAAGTCTCAACGCGAACTATCTTGCCAATATGTATTTCGATGTAAACCCCTATAATCATACCGAGGAAGGCATGCTGCACTATGCACAAGGCGACATCCGTATAGAGGAGGTGCTGAAACAGTCCCCGATGAAGCCTGCTTTCACCCTTGATTTCTACGGCGGCATTTCGTATCGCTTCAAAGGTTATTATTTCTTGCTGAATGTGAGTGTAAATAACTTGCTCAACAACAAGAGCACTATCCTTTACGGCTACGAACAACTGCGTTTCGATGCCAACAACCCCGAAATGTTCCCCGACAAGTACTCGTATATGTACGGTATCAATTATTTCATCAGCCTGACAGTCAGAAAATAAAAAAACAAAACACGATAGAAAATGAAAAACAGAGTATTCAACGCATTTCTGCTTCTTGCCTTGGTGGGCGTGTTGTTCACAGCCTGCAAGAAAGAGTATCCGCAACCTCCTATCCAAGACCTTCCGATAGGTACGGTTTATACCATCGACGAAATCCTGGCTATGGAGTCGGGAACGGTGTTCAATGAAGACGCATCGGTGTATGGTATTATCACTGCCGACGAGAAGTCGGGTAACCTCTACAAGTGCGCTTTCATGCAAGACCGTGCTACAGGTGCCGCCATTGAGCTTTATTTGGATGCACCCAGCGGTGTACGTATCGGTGACTCTGTCCGTATTTACTTAAAGGATGTCACATACGCCCTGTACAATAACCTGCCTCAGCTGAGCAACTTCGAGGCTGATGGTCACATTGTCATCTTGGCCAACAACAAGCCTATAGTGCCGGCTAAGACCACCATCGCTGAAATCAATCAGGGCAGATATCTTGCCGGTTTGGTGCGTTTGGAGAATGTGAAATTTACCGAGCAGAATACCTTTGCCGATCCAACCACCTATGGTAACCGCACCTTGATAGACCCCTCGAATCCTGCCAATAGTGTCATCGTGCGCACGAGCAACTATGCCAACTTCGCCAATGACTCGCTGCCGCAGGGCACGGGCAATCTGGTTGCCATCGCTACGGTTTACAACAGCACTTGGCAGTTGGTTGTCCGCTCTGTCAAGGAGCTGGAATTTGATGGCTTTGACCCGGGCAATGATGCTGGTCTGCCTTATTATCAAGATTTCTCCTCTTCGTTTGGATCATATACGACCTATGATGTGGCGGGTGCCCAATCCTGGGAGATTGATTACAGCACCGCCAAGATAACGGGTTATTCCAATGGCACCAATTATGCCAATGAAGACTGGTTGATTTCATCTCCGGTGGCTCTGACGGGTGTTGATCATGTGAAGGTAGGCGTCAATTATGTGGCACAATACACTAACTCCAATACGGAAGACGTGACGTTGCAAATCTCGAAGGATTATGTCGCAGGCAGCGACCCGCAGACTGCCACCTGGAAAAAGATGCCTGTGACTTATCCGAACACAGGCGGATGGTCCGACTTCCAGACCGTCGAGACCAGTCTCGATGAGTTCCTGGGTGAGACTGTTACTGTAGCCATCAAGTTCTTGTCGTCAGAAACGCAATCGCGTACTTTGGAGGTGAAATACATCCTCGTCGAAGAGGGTGAGCCTGGTGGCGGCGGTGGTGGCGGTGAGCCTCCTACTCCGGGAACGGGCGAAGGCAGCGGTACGGCTGACGACCCGTACAACGTGGCAGCGGGTATCGGTCTGCAGAGTGAAGAGCCTGTCGCATGGGTGCATGGTTACATCGTGGGTGCTGTGAAGTCGGGTTTGAGCTCGGTCACGAGTAATGCTGATGTCAATTGGAGTGCTCCTTTCGACCTCGCCACCAATGTGGTGATTGCCGACGATGCCTCATGCAGGGAAATCAGCCAGTGCGTTATTGTCAACCTGCCTGCTGGCAAACCGCTCCGCATTCAGGTCAACTTGATGGACAATCCCGACAATCTGGGCAAACAACTGACGGTGTTGGGTAAGCTCCGTACTTATTTCGGTCAACCTGGACTGCGCGACAGCGGTGGCACCGAAGCTGATTTTGTCTTGGATGGTGGCATTACGCCTCCAGACCCAGGGACTACTGAGTATTTCAACCAAACGCTGACTACGCAATCCAGTTTCAGCACGTTCAGCGCCTATAGCGTGACGGGTGAGCAAGAGTGGTATCAAAATGCTTCTCATCTTGAATATGGTGCAGTGATTTCGGGTTTTGCCAACAATGTTTCATACGCCAACGAAGACTGGTTTATCAGCCCAGTGATTGACTTGAGCGGCAGCACCAATCCGATTCTGAATTTTGAACATGCAAGAGGTCCGGAAGGAAGCATGAATGTTGGTGTCGATGAAGGTTATTATACGGTTTGGGTGACCAATGACTATACGGTTGGCGAAGACCCGAACCTGGAGCAATGGGTGGAACTGCCTATCCTTAACCAGCCTACGACGAAATGGCAGTTTGTCGCTGCTGGAGATTTGGTTATCCCCGCTGCGTTTAAGACTTCCACTTGCCGCATCGCTTTCCGTTATCTCAGTGTTGACGGCGCTTCGGCCACGTGGGAAATCAAGAACGTGGTGGTCAAGGAGCAATAAGCTTGCGATACCCTAAGAATGAAGAAGCCCACCTTCGGGGTGGGCTTCTTTTTTATTTCTTTCTGCCTGTAAGGCTTTCTGCGTAGGCTCTTAGATGAGCCTTTTTCTCATCGGGTATGTCGACAGCGGCTAAGGCCTTGAAGGCTTTCTGGTCATATTCCGCTATGACGGCTTCCACGATGCCTTTGATATTCAGACGGTCATATATTTCTTTCACCTCTTCAATCTTTTCTTCTTCATCGTGGTCGGTGTGGAGGGTGAAGAGATAGGAGAGACGTTTGCGGTCTTTTTCATTGGCCAGTTCGAGAGCCTTCAGATAAAGATAGGTCTTCTTGTTGTCAGCGATGTCGCCTCCGTGTTTCTTGCCGAAGGTCTGAACGTCGCTGTAGAGGTCGAGGATGTCGTCTTGCAGCTGGAAGCTCATACCCATAGCGATGCCGAAATCGTAAAGATGCTGTATGTCGCTCTCTTTTGCGTCGGCAACGGTGGCACCCATCTGTAAGGCTGTAGCCAACAGGACGGCAGTCTTCAGACGAATCATCTCCAGATACTCGTCAATCGTCACATTGCCGCAAGTCTCAAAGTTAAGGTCCATCTGTTGTCCTTCGCAGATTTCAATGGCCACTTTGCCAAGCTGTTGGGCAAGTTCGGCACCTTTTGTGGGTTTCAATGCAAATTGGAAGGCTTTGGCCAACATGGCGTCACCCGACAGGATGGCGATGTCGGCATTCCATTTCTGATACACGGTTTCCATTCCTCGACGCAGGGGAGCTTTGTCCATGATGTCGTCGTGAATAAGGGTGAAGTTGTGGAAGGTCTCCAAGGCCAAAGCAGGCCAAAGGGCTTGCTGCTCGTCGCCGCCAAACATTTCGTTAGCCAGGAGGCAGAGCATGGGACGCAGACGCTTGCCGCTTTGAAGGATGGTATATGAAATAGGTGCATACAGTTCGGTGGGCTGTCCGCCAAAGTCGGTTTGCGCCAGAAAATGGGCAAAATCCTGTTGTAATTGTTTGATCTTTTCCATGGGATTGATAATTTGGAGGCACAAAAGTAAATATTTATTCCTGATTGGACAATTTTGGAGCGAAATTTGTAGTTTTTCAATAGAAGTGAGACTACGTGACACGTGGCAAGAAGGTCGCATGCCACCAAGTCCTGTGTTTTGAGTCTATAATAAATGAATGTCATGAGATACCTCCGAATGATACCCGTTTTGTTGCTCGCTGTCATAATGGCCTCGTGCAACACACCCCAAAAACTCTACGAAGCCCAAGAATACGACCAGGTCATTCAACGTTTGGCGCCTTCAGCCAAGAAGGGCCGTATCAACGAACGTGATATGAATATGTTGGCGGCTTCCTACCATAAGGCCAACCAAGCTGACCACAATCGCATCCAGTCTCTGAAAGCTATGGGGCACCCCGAGGCTTGGCCTGAGATTTACCAACGCTATTGCAGCATGAAAGGCCGTAATGAGGTGTTTGCCAAGATGCCCAAGAAAATCAAAAGGGGAATGGATTATGTGAAACTCAAGCTCGACGATGACATGCTGGTGGCACGCAATAAGGCAGAAAGTTTCTTGGTGGCAAAAGCGAATCAATTGCTCAACACGGGCTCACGGTCCGATGCAGAATTGGCATCGCAGTATATTGAGCAACTGTCACGCACCAATCGTGAGAATCAGCGTCTAAAGGACTTGCGCAAGCGTCAGGTGCTGCATTCGGCTGACAAGGTGACGCTGAATTTCACTGGCGAGAAGCTTGTACCTAAAGCAGTTGTGGACGTCATACTTGATTTCGATGACGATGAAATTCCTTTCGACATCGTCCGCACGAAGAAATCGACGGCGATGATTTCAGTTAACGTGCAAGACGTAACGGTGTCGCCCATCCGTTTGGATGAGGTGTCGTTCAAGGAATACAATGGAAGCAAAATGGTTGAGGTAACTGATCACATCCAAAACAAGAGTGCTACTATTTCGGGCATGATGGAATACCGCAACTGCGCTGGTCGTCTCATAGGATCTGTCCCATTTACGGCAACATCCACTTTCAAGAACGCCTACACCACTATCAAAGGTGATCGTGAGGCCTGCTCTGCTGAAACGCTCAACCGCTTGAATGGCAAACCTGTAGCAGTTCCAACGGATGAGAGTTTGCTATGGGATGCTGCGAGGAAACTTAATGATTTGCTGGCTGCGGAACTGAAGAAATGAGCCGTTCCGTAACGGAGTCCATAATCCTTTCCATTGTGGCTGGGTCATGCGTATAATACCGCATATTTTCGGCAAAAATGCTGTCGGTGATACCGTAATGTTCAAACAATTGGTTGTAGTATTCCTTTGGCATGTTGCCAATCATCTTTCCTTTTGACTTTTTATGGTTCAAGTCAGCCTCAAGGATTTGCACGTCAGTCATGATGGAAATCATCTCCTGTTCTGTGAGAATGCATGAGGGCATAATGGTTTTGCTCCTGTTTCCACAAGCTGAAAACAAGAGCAAAACCATAGCTATGATAAATAATCGTTGCATTTTCAATTAGTTGCCGACATCGGAGAGGAACTTGATGCGCATGAGGCGGACTTCTTCTTCATCGTATTCGTCTTCGCCCAGTTCGCGCAAGGCGGTTTGGATGTCGTCTGTTTCGGCCTCATGGAAATAGTCGAGAATGTCTTCCTGATGGTAGATGTCGATGTTGTCCTCGATGTAATAGTTAATGTCCAGATGAGTGCCTGACGAAACGATGCTTTCGATTTCCGACAGCAACTCGTCGAATTCCAGCCCCTTGCCGTAGGCGATGTCTTCCAACGGAATCTTCTTGTCGATGTTTTGGATGATGCCGATTTTCAGTGCAGAGTTGTTGACCACCGATTTGACCACCATATCGTTGGGGCGTGTGATGTCATTTTCCTCGACATATTCCTTGATGAGCTTGATGAACGGCTCACCGAATTTCTCGGCTTTGCCCAAGCCCACGCCAGCAATCTGGGTCATTTCTTCCTTGGTGATGGGGTATTGGATGGCCATATCCTCAAGTGAGGTGTCTTGGAAGATGACGAATGGAGGCAATCCGTTCTGCTTGGCGATGGTTTTGCGCAGGTCTTTTAGCAAGGCGAAGAGTGTCTTGTCGGCACCACCGTCTTTACCAGCACCCAATGCTGCCATGCTTTCAGGATCATCATCATCGGAGTTTTCATAGTCGTGGTCCTTGACGAGGAAAATGGTGTAAGGCTTCTTGATGAAGTTTTTGCCTTCCTTGGTGATTTTCAGGATGCCGTAGTTCTCGATGTCCTTGGTAAGCAGCTTGTTGACAAGAGCTTGACGGATGACGGCAGTCCAATATTTCTCGTCGTGTTCGTCGCCTGCACCGAAGAACTCATTGTTTTCCTGTTTGGCCGCCTTGATGTCGCCAGTGAGTTTGCCGGCCAATAGTTCAGCAATATGTTTCGTCTTGAAGAGCTGTTTGGTCTCTTCAACGGCTTCGAGGACAAGCTTGAGGTCTTCTTTGCCGTCAAATTTCTCCTTGGGGTAGCGGCAGTTGTCGCAAGAGCCGCAGTTTTCCTTCTCGTATTCCTCACCGAAATAGTGGAGCAACAGTCTATGGCGGCAGACAGCTGACTCAGCGTAGGTTACTGTTTCGTTAAGCAGTTCGCGGGCGATTTCCTGTTCGGCTACGTTCTTTCCTTTGTTGAACTTTTCCAGTTTATGGATGTCTTCGTAGTCGTAGAAAGCGATGCAGTTGCCTTCACCGCCGTCGCGTCCAGCACGACCTGTCTCCTGGTAGTAGCCTTCCAAGCTCTTGGGGATGTCGTGGTGGATGACAAAACGCACGTCGGGTTTGTCGATGCCCATACCGAAGGCGATAGTGGCCACGATGACATCGGCTTCCTCCATGAGGAACTTGTCTTGGTTTTCTTTACGAGTCTGGCTGTCGAGGCCTGCGTGGTAGGGTAGGGCACGAATACCGTTTACCACGAGTGTTTCGGCCAGCTCCTCCACCTTTTTGCGGCTGAGGCAATATACGATGCCCGACTTGCCAGGGTTCTGTTTGATGTATTTGATAATGTCTTTTACGACGTCTTTCGTCTTGGGACGCACCTCATAATAGAGGTTCGGGCGGTCGAACGACGACTTGAACACCTTTGCATCCATGATTTCAAGGTTCTTCATGATGTCGTTCTGCACTTTTACAGTAGCGGTGGCAGTCAGGGCGATGACGGGAAGACTGTCGCCTATGGCGTTGATAATGGGACGCAAGCGACGGTATTCCGGACGGAAATCGTGCCCCCATTCCGAGATGCAGTGAGCCTCGTCGATGGCGACGAAGGATATCTTCAAAGTGCGCAGGAACTCTACCGTTTCCTCTTTGGTGAGCGACTCGGGTGCCACATAGAGCAGCTTGGTTTTGCCGTTCTTCAAGTCTTCTTTTACCTCCAGCAATTCGGCTTTCGATAGCGATGAGTTCATCACGTGGGCTATGCCGAGGTCGGTGCCGAAGTTGCGAATCATGTCGACTTGATTCTTCATCAGGGCGATGAGTGGCGAAACGACTATGGCTGTGCCTTCTGACATCAGCGCGGGTAGCTGGTAGCACAGCGACTTGCCGCCACCTGTGGGCATCAGTACGAAGGTGTTGTTGCCGGCAAGGATGCTTTTGATGATTTCTTCCTGGTTCCCTTTGAACTGGTCGAAACCGAAGACGTCCTTCAGCAACTTGTGGATTTCAGGGTCAGCTTTTTTTGCCATTGTTTCTTCCTTTTGGTATTGTCCGAATTTTTGCGTTATTTTGCAATCTGTTTTGAAAAACTGCGTTATTGCCTCAGAGAGTTTCTCTCCAATTCAGCAAAGACAAAGTTATAGTATTTCATCTATATGGCGCAAGAAAATATTGAAAAAAATGAGAAAAAATGAAGAAATAATTCAATTGGCTTCTCAAATTATTGACAATGAGGTGAATGCAATCAATGGGTTGAAAGGCCAATTGGATGATGATTTTGCGGAAACGGTCGGCTTGATGCTGGAAAACAAGGGTAATTTGGTGTTTTCGGGTATCGGAAAGAGTGCCATTATCGCCCAAAAGATTGTGGCAACGATGAACTCAACGGGCACTAATGCGGTTTTCATGCACGCTGCCGATGCCATTCATGGTGATTTGGGTATTGTGCGTGAGGGCGACATTGTGGTCGTTCTTTCGAAAAGTGGCGAAACGCCTGAAATCAAGATGCTGGTTCCGCTGATTAAACTGCGTGGAAACAAAATCGTGGCCATAGTTGGAAACCGACAATCATATTTGGCTTTGCAAGCCGACTTCGTCCTCGATGTGACGGTGAACGAGGAGGCCATTCCTGGCAGTCTTGCGCCAACCAGCAGCACTACGGCCCAGCTTGTCATGGGCGATGCGCTGGCTCTTATATTAATGAGGTGTCGTGGCTTTTCGGCTGCCGACTTTGCCAAGTTCCATCCAGGGGGTGCTTTGGGCAAGCAATTGTATTTGCGTGTCAAAGACTTGTATATCAGGAATGAACGCCCCGAAGTCGGTCCTGATGACAGCTTGACGCAAGTCATTATCGAAATGACTGGTAAACGACTTGGTGCCACTGTGGTGACTGAAAACGGACAACTTCTCGGCATCATCACGGATGGTGACTTGCGCCGTATGTTGATGAAATATCCTGACATTGAGCAGGTGAAGGCTGTTCAAATCATGACCTCTAACCCCAAGACTATCAATGAGGAAGCTTTGGTTGTGGATGCCTTGCACAAGATGCGGGAAAACAGCATTACACAACTGCCTGTTATGCATGACGGGAAATATATGGGAATCATTCATTTGCACGATATACTTAAAGAAGGAATTTTTTAATTATGAGACTTTGGACACAGGATTTAGTGAAGAAATACAAGCAGCGCACGGTTGTGAAGGGCGTGAGCGTTGAGGTCAACCAAGGGGAAATTGTAGGCCTGCTTGGCCCTAACGGTGCCGGTAAAACTACCACATTCTATATGGTAGTGGGGCTCATCAAGCCTTATTCCGGCAAAGTATTCCTTAATGAGCAGGACATCTCTTCACAACCCATGTTCAAGCGAGCCCAGATGGGTATCGGCTACCTTGCGCAAGAGGCTTCGGTGTTCCGTCAAATGAGCGTAGAGGACAACATCGCGTCGGTGATGCAGTTCAAGAAAGGCATGTCGAAGCAGGCGCAGCGCGAGAAGCTGGAGTCGCTTTTGGACGAATTTGGCTTGCAGCATGTGCGTAAGAGCATGGGAATACAGCTTTCTGGCGGTGAACGTCGTCGTACTGAGATAGCCCGTGCTTTGGCTGTCGATCCGAGTTTTATTCTTTTGGACGAGCCTTTCGCTGGTGTCGATCCTATCGCCGTGGAGGATATCCAGCGCATCATCTTCAAACTGAAACGCAAAAACATAGGTGTGCTCATCACCGACCACAACGTGCATGAAACGCTTTCCATTACCGATCGCGCCTATTTGCTTTTTGATGGTTCTGTGCTGATGTCGGGCACACCTGATGAGCTGGCACATGACGAGCATGTCCGCGAAGTGTACTTGGGACAGAATTTCATTTTGCACAAGAAGGAGATGTAGTGTTATCTTTCCATTTTCTCTGAGAAGAGTATCGACAGCAAAACATACACCATCATTACGAATGGCAAAGCCAAAAACCTGAAGATGGCAAAACCCGAAACGGCGATAATCAGGAAAATCCACCGGACTTCGTTACCTTTCCAATGGGCTGACTTCATCTTGAACGAGAAGAATCGCAATCGGCATATCATCATGAAGGAAAAGATAATGGTGATGCCGAGGCAGGCCCAATAATCTAACGCGCCGTCGGTGAGATGTCCGGCTTGGTTGAGTGCCAAAGGCAGCGAGGCGATGAAAATGGCCATTCCTGGTGCGGGGATGCCACGGAACGAGGTCGTCTGCGTGTCGTCGACATTGAATTTGGCAAGACGGATAGCCGAGAATACAGGAAGCATAAAAGCTATGAAAGGCAATACATTGAAACCTCCAATGGACCACCACCATTCATGAAGCCATAGCTTGGATGCAAAATACTGGCTCATCAGCCAATACATGATGAACCCTGGAGCCACACCGAAAGAAACCACGTCCGACAACGAGTCCAGGTCGGCACCGATGGGGGAATGGACGTTGAGTAGTCTGGCAGCAAAACCGTCAAAAAAGTCGAACAGTCCGGCTGCAAAAATCATGAGTGCCGCTTTGACGGGCATATCATGGGTGAGAAACAAAATGGACAGGCAGCCCGAGAGCAGATTGCAGCATGTGATGGCGTTGGGGATATGTTGTTTTAGGCTCATTTCGTCTTTTTTTTCTGGTTTGCAAAGATACGTGTTTTTCAGAAAAGCCGTATCTTTGCGGAAAATTTAGCGCATTTTATGCAACACCAGTTTTATTCTCTGAATCAGATTTCGGAAATCGTTGGCGGACAGTTGGTAGGTGACCAAAGTATGCTTCAGGTATGCGACCTTCTCATCGATAGCCGTCACCTGATGGATCCGCGTCAAGCTTTGTTTTTTGCTCTTTCAAGTGTCCGCAATGACGGACATAAGTACATCGGTGAGTTGTATGACAAAGGTGTCCGTGCCTTTGTGGTGAGCCGACAGACTGAAAATGTTTATCCCGAGGCGGCTTTTATCATAGTGCCTGACACGTTGAAGGCTTTGCAGACCTTGGCTTCGCGCCATCGCCAGCAATTCACTTACCCCGTCATCGGCATCACGGGTAGTAACGGTAAGACCATCGTTAAGGAGTGGCTGTTTCAGATGCTGAGTCCCGACTACAACATTGTTCGCAGCCCGAAGAGTTATAACTCGCAAGTGGGTGTGCCGCTTTCGGTGTGGCAAATGAGTGATAACAACGATTTGGCCATCTTTGAGGCGGGCATCTCTGAACCCGACGAGATGATGACCTTGCAAGACATCATCCGCCCGACCATCGGGGTGTTTACCAATATCGGGCAGGCTCATGAGGAGAACTTTATCAATCCTGTACAAAAAGCAGGGGAGAAACTCAACTTGTTTACCAAGGCCGAACAGCTGGTGTATTGTATGGATTATTCTGAGATACAACAGGTTATTATCCGTTCAAATCTTGCGGAGAAGGTGAAGTTGTTCACTTGGAGCCGTAAGTTTGAGGAAGCAAATCTGTTTGTGAAACAGGTGACGAAAAGTGAGAAGTCTGCAACGATAGAATGTGTCTATCAAGGTGAGTGTCTGACCTTTGCCATTCCTTTTGCCGACAAGGCTTCCGTTGAGAATGCCCTGCATTGTATTGCTGTGTGTTTGCTGCTGAAGATGAATCCTGCCACCATTGCCGAGCGGCTGAAAGGTCTCACGACCATCGCTATGCGTCTCGAAATCAAGGCGGGCGTGAACAATTGCACCATCATCAACGATTACTATAACTCTGACATCAACTCCTTGGCTATTGCCCTGGATGTGATGAAGCATCATCAGCAACACAACCATCGTGCTGTCATCCTGTCCGACATCTTCCAGAGCGGGCGCAACGAGATTGACCTCTATACTGAGATAGGTCAGATGCTTAAAAACAAGGGAGTCGACCTGCTCATTGGCATTGGCGAAGCCATATCAAGACAAGCCAACAAATTTGATATGGAGGCTTATTTCTACAAAAACGTGCCTGATTTTTTGGCGCATTTCCCTTTCTCGAAATTCAACAACCAGACAATCTTGCTGAAAGGTGCAAGGGCTTTTGAGTTTGAACAAATCGGTATGGAACTACAAGAGAAAGCCCACGAGACGGTTTTGGAAATCAATTTCAACCACCTCGTCAGCAATCTCAACCATTTTCGGTCGAAAATCAAGCCCGAGACCAAGCTGATGGTGATGGTGAAGGCCTTCGGCTACGGTAGCGGCAACCTTGAAGTTTCTAATATACTGCAATTTCACAACGTTGATTATCTAACCGTTGCTTTTGCCGACGAGGGCGTTGAACTGCGTCGTGCTGGTATCAACCTGCCCATTATGGTGATGAGTCCCGAGGTAAACAGTTACGACAATATCATCAAATACCATCTTGAGCCGGAGGTGTTCAGTTTCCGCAACCTGGAGTTTATTGAAAAAGCGATGCAAAACATGGCATTGCCTGAGGCACATCCCCTCAATGTCCATATCAAACTCGACACGGGTATGCACCGTTTAGGCTTCTCTAACAGCGAGTTGTCCGAGCTTATTCGTCGCATTCAGGCCAACCCGTTACTGAACGTGAAGAGTGTGTTCTCGCATCTCGCCACGGCTGACAATCCAGCCGAGGATGAGTTCACCAAGAGCCAGATACGCAACTTTGAGGAAGGTAGCCGGTTGATTGTCGATGCGTTCCCGCAGGCCTTGCGTCACATCCTCAACACAGCGGGCATCTCGCGCTTTCCACAATACCAGTTCGACATGGTGCGTTTAGGTATTGGCCTCTATGGCATTCCGTCCTGCGAGGTTGACAAAGGCGTTTTGCAGCCTGTGGTGTCGCTCAAGACCACCATCAATCAAATCAAGTACATCCCAAAGGGCGACAGCATAGGATACAATCGACATGGTCATGCTGAACGCGACATGCGTATTGGCATTGTCCCTATCGGTTATGCTGATGGCCTCTCGCGACTGTTGGGTAATGGCAATGGTGTGTTCTACGTGCATGGCAATCCTGTTAAGGTGATTGGCGACATTTGCATGGATATGTGTATGCTGGATTTGACCGATGTGGCGGCCTCGGAAGGCGACACGGTGGTCATTTTTGATGCCGAACATGATATTGCTGACATTGCAAAGGCTTGCCAAACGATACCCTACGAAATAATGACACGTGTCTCTCAGAGGGTAAAACGCGTGTATTATCAGGAATAAGCGTCTTACATTAGAAAAAGTGACTGTCCCAAGTGTCCCCACCGTCCTTTCTTTAGGGTAGTGCTTCAATCAGTGGGTCCAAAGTCTGTAGACTTCAGACTTGCGCCCTACTTGCGCCCTATTTGTGCCCTACTTGTGCCCTGTTTGAGCCGTAGCAAGCTCAATCGTTGTCCCTTACTTCTTCCTTACTTGTCCGATAGTTCTTCGTTAAAAAATCGAACAACTAACGAACAACTAACGAACAACTAACGAACAACTATCGAAGAAATGAGGACATCGCTTGCTCTCTGCTTGCCTTTAAGTCGGAGGCATCCCCTTGGCTGCTACTTGGCTATGACTTGGGGTAGGCTTACGGCGAAATACACGTTGAATAGATTATAGCCGTGCAGTACTTTTGCGACCGAAAAAGTACTGCACGGCTATAACTGTTACAAAATCATGAAAAAGGGGAAGAGCTATCCATTCAGTGCTTCAGCACCGCCAACGATGTCAATCAGTTCATTGGTGATGACGTTCTGGCGCGCCTTGTTGTACTGAATCTTCAGTTCTTGCGACAGCTGGTCTGCATTGTCGGAGGCAATGTGCATGGCAGTCATGCGCGCACCGTGTTCGGCTGTCACTGCGTCGAGCATGGTGGAGTAGAAGTTGGTGCGGACTACCTTAGGAATCAAGTCGTTGACGAAAGTTTCCTTGTCAGGCTCAACGATGTAGTCGAAATTTTGTCCAGTATCGGAAGTCTCGGCTTTTAGGGGAAGAACGGTCTCGCGTGTAGGTGTCTGCACACCTGCGTTTTTGAAGTGGTTGAATATCAGTTCCACGTGGTCTACCTTATGCGTGAGGAAGAGGTCGACCATCATGTCGCTGACGTCCATGGCGAGGTCATACGAAAGTTTCTCAGCCAAAGGCTCGTACTGCTTTTCCACCTTGATGCCGAACTTTTTGGCGTAGTCGCTGACCTTCTTTCCCGAGAGGAAAACGACGACATTCTCTGCGCCAAGTTTGCTGACATACTCATCGTATACCTGCTTGAAGAGCTTGCAGACGCTGGAGTTGTATACCCCGCATAGGCCACTGCTTGACGAGAAGGCCATCAGCGCGACGCGTTTCACCTCACGTTGTTCGGCCAGTGGGATGCTGACTTCGCCCTCCAACGAGCTGAGATAGTTTGACAGCGCGTCGCTCAGCTTGTTCTTGTAGGGCACAAATCGCGTCGTGATACCTTCAGTCTTTTTCAGCTTGGCTGCCGAAACCATCTTCATCGCACTCGTGATTTTCTGTGTCGAGGCGACGGAAACGATTCTGGCTCGTATTTCTTTCAGTGATGCCATAACTAACCGTTAAAGTGTTCACTCAATGTCAATGCTTCTTGTTTCAGCACGGCTTTGATGTCGTCGTCAATCTTGCCGGCCTTCAGCTGCGCCATTACGTCCTTGTGTTTCACGTCCATTATGTCGAGGAACTGTTTCTCAAACTCCAGCACTTTGTCGCCAGGCACTTTGCTCAGCAAGCCATTGGTGCCGCAGAAGATGATGGCCACTTGTTTCTCTATGGGCATGGGTGTGTATTGCGGCTGTTTCAGCAGTTCCACGTTCTTGCGGCCCTTGTCAAGGATGGCGAGGGTGGCAGCGTCAAGCTCAGCACCGAATTTCGAGAAAGCCTCCATTTCACGGAATTGGGCTTGGTCGAGTTTCAGGGTGCCGGCCACTTTCTTCATGGACTTGATTTGGGCATTACCACCGACACGCGACACGGAGATACCCACGTTGATGGCGGGACGGATACCCGCGTTGAACAGGTTGGTCTCCAAGAAGATCTGTCCGTCAGTGATGGAGATGACGTTGGTCGGGATATAGGCCGACACGTCACCGGCTTGTGTCTCGATGATGGGTAAAGCGGTGATGGAACCTCCACCTTTCACGATGTCCTTGAGGCTGTCGGGCAGGTCGTTCATCTGACGCGCCACGTCGTTGTTGTTGATGACCTTGGCGGCGCGCTCCAACAGACGGCTGTGTAGGTAGAAGATATCGCCAGGGTAGGCCTCACGTCCCGGGGGACGGCGCAAAATCAGGGAGACTTCACGATAAGCAACAGCTTGCTTCGAAAGGTCGTCGTAGATGACCAAGGCGTGACGGCCTGTGTCGCGGAAGTATTCAGCGATGGCGCACCCCGCGTAGGGGGCATAGAACTGCATGGCGGCAGGGTCGGAGGCGGTGGCACTCACGACGATGGTGTAGTCCATGGCACCGTTCTTCTCCAAGGTGTTGACCAGATTGGCCACCGTGGAGCCCTTCTGTCCAATAGCTACATAGATGCAGTAGATCGGGTCGCCTTTCTTGAAGTTATCCTTCTGGTTGATAATGGTGTCGATGGCGATGGCGGTCTTACCTGTCTGGCGGTCGCCAATGATGAGCTCACGTTGGCCGCGGCCGATGGGAATCATGGCGTCGATGGCTTTGAGGCCCGTCTGCAGGGGCTGGTTCACGGGTTGGCGGAAGATGACGCCAGGAGCCTTGCGCTCCAATGGCATTTCGAAGGTCTTGCCTTGGATGTCACCCTTGCCGTCGATGGGACGGCCGAGGCCGTCAACAACACGACCCAACATGCCTTCGCCTGCGAGGACGGAGGCGATGCGCTGGGTGCGTTTCACCGTTTCGCCTTCCTTGATGTCTTCGGTGGGACCGAGCAGCACCACACCGACGTTGTCTTCCTCAAGATTGAGCACCACGCCCATGGTGCCGTTTTCGAACTCAACGAGCTCGTTGCTTTGCACCTTGTCTAATCCGTAGACGTGTGCCACGCCGTCACTCACTTGCAGCACCCTGCCAATCTCCTCAAACTGAACCTTGTTGCTCATGTTCTGAAGTTGCATTTGGAGGATGCTTGATATTTCACTTGACTTGATGTTTGCCATATATGTTGTTGTTTATTGTTGAGACGCACGGCCGTGCGTCTCTTCTATTTTAACTTGTTTTTCAGTGCATTAAGCTGCCCGGCCACACTGGCATCCATACGGGTATTCTCGATGTCGAGGACAAAGCCGCCAATGAGTGCAGGGTCGATTTTGATTTCCATCTCAGCTTCCACATTGAAGGTTTGCTCCACGTAGGCCTTGATTTTGTTGAGCGTCGTCTCGGGCAGTTCGGTGGCGGTGGTGAGTTGTGTGTTCAGGATGTTGTGTTTCTTGCGGTACATCTCCATGTATTTCATGGCGATGAGAAACATCCTGCTCTCGCGATGCTGTTCCACTACGAAAGCTATGAACTGCTTGAGAATGTCGTGCATGGGCTCACCGATGGCCATTTCCAACAGTTTCACCTTCTCTTCTTTGGCGACGATGGGGTCGCTCAGCACTTCATTGAACTGGGCGAGAGCGAGGAGGTAATTGCGCGTCAGGCCCATCAGGCCTTCGTAGATGGCTTCCTCGCAGCCTTGTTCTTGTGCAAGCTGGAACAGGGCCCGTGCATATCTCACAGAAATCTTTCCGTTGTCCATAGCTTATGCCTGTATCTGTTTGTTGTTTTTGAGCAGCTGCTCGATGTAGTCACCTTGCGACTGTTTGTTGCTCAGTTCGCGTTGCAGAAGTTTCTCTGCAATATCGACGGAGAGGACGATGACCTCGTTCTTTATTTTGGTCATGGCCTCAGCTTGTTCCTTCTCAATCTTCAGCCTGGCTTCGGCCACAATCTTCTCGGCCTCTTGCCGGGCTTGTGTCTTCGCCTCTTCGATGAGCTGGGTCTTCAGGTCCTGGCTCTCCTTCATGATTTTGATTTGCTCAGCTTGTGCCGCCGCTATGGTCTCCTGCCGTTTCTGCTCGATACCGGCAAGTGCGTTGTTGGCTTCCTCGGCAGCCAGAAGCGAGTCGGCAATGTGGGCGTTGCGTTGCTCTACGGCACCCATAATCATCGGCCAACCTGCCTTCGCCAGAATGACAAAGACGATGATGAAGGCGATGAGCATCCATATCACTAATCCACTTTCGGGAAGAAATAGATCCATTGTTTTGGGGTTTAAAAGGTTAGTGCAAGGAGCTTGGCACGCCAAGCTCCTTGCGGGTTTTGAAATTAGCCGAGGACGGCCAAGACGCACACGACGATGGCAAACAGTGTTGCACCTTCGACGAGAGCGCCAGCGATAATCATACCCGACTGGATACGACTGGCAGCTTCGGGCTGACGGGCCATGGCTTCCATGGCGGATTGACCGATTTTGCCGATACCCATACCAGCTCCGATGACTGCGATAGCGGCTGCGATGGCGGCCATTCCTGGCACGTACGATACGGCTTCAAGGATAGTTGATAATAACATGATTTTAATTGTTTAAGTGTTTATTGTTGAATTAACTTTGTTGAATCTTCGATTTGTTGAATTGTTTATTCGTGTTCGGGTTCGTGTTGTGCCATGCCGATGAACAGCGATGACAATATGGTGAATACATAGGCTTGGATGTAGGCCACCAGCAGTTCCAAAGCCGTCATGAAGATGGTCATGAAGATGCTGACGATGCTCATTACGCCGCCCATGCCCGCGCCATACATGCCTCCGATGATAAAGATGAGTCCCATGAGTACCATGATGACGATGTGGCCAGCGAGGATGTTGGCGAAGAGACGCACCATCAGGGCAAAAGGCTTGGTGATAGTAGAGATAAGCTCGATGATGGGCATCAGTGGTATGGCCTTCAGGAAGACGGGCACGTCGGGCCATAAGATGTCTTTCCAATAGTGGCGGTTGCCGAACAGGTTCACGAAGAAATAGGTCATTAACGCCAGCACCACGGTGATGCTCAAGTTGCCCGTTACGTTGGCACCAAATGGGAAGAACGGGATGAGGCCAAACAGGTTGGCAAAGAAGATGAAGAAGAACACCGTTAATAAATAAGGTGCGAACTTTTTCACTTTCTTTTCGGGAATGTTGGGGCAGATGATGCCGTCCAACACCATGTAGGTGAGATACTCCACAAGCCCTTGGTACTTAGTGGGCTTGGCCATCGGGTCTTTCTTGTATTTCCTCGCGGCGGGCAGGAAGAATGCCAACATGAAGATGCAGACCAGGAAGATGCCGAAGGCGTTTTTGGTGAACGAGATGTCGAACGGACGTGAGAGGTTGCCGTCGGCCTTTACCTCCACCAGCTTGCCTGGATATTTGTCTGCACTGATGGGCGCGACGTAGAAGTGGGCGCCCTTGTGCTCAAACGTCTCGCCGCTTTTCAGTTCACAGACGTGCTTCGACGAGAAGCAGTGCCAGTCGCCGTCCTTGCACTTCACGATGACGGGAAGCCATACGCACACCGGCTTTTCATGAATCTCAGTGATGTGGAAACAGTATGAGTCGCCTGTGTGGCTGAAGATGAATGACTTTGCATCGAACTTTTCCTCCGCAAAGCCTCGATTTGGCACGAGTGTCAGCAAGGCGAGGAAAAGGATTAGGATACTATGCTTCAAAACATTTTTCATGCTTTGTTTTCTTTGTTCAAGTTCTTGATGTAATGGGTGTAGACATAGGTCTCGACCACCAACGCGATGAGGTAGGCCGCTGCCGTGATGATGATGAAAGCCTTGGTGCCTTGTTTGATGAAAAAAAGAAACAGCAGGATGGCTGCCACGGTGAGTCCCATCTTAATGCCTTTGTAGACATAGAGCCAGGTAAGCTTGCCAGGATGGGTCGAAGTGTTTTTCTTCATCAGGTGGCAATAGAAGGCACCCAACACCATGTAGAGGTTGGGGGCCATAATCATCCATTTGTTCCACCAGGGCTTGTCGGCAAACCCGCAGAGCAGAATGCCGTCAATGACGAGGCAGACCAGCAGGAAGATAGCCAAGTATTTTGTCAACACGTCTTTTTTCATAGTTCCACGCAAATAGTTAGCTGGTTGTTGTGGTTCTCGGTGAAGCCGCCCTTGATGGTAAAATCGCGATGGTTGCCGCTTGCATCGGTGAGGCTGACCTTGCCAGCCTCAAGGATGGCAACGATGGCAGCGTGGTGCTCAAGCAGGGTGAACGGCCCCATCTTGCTCGGCACCGTTACCGAGGTGGCCTGTCCGGAAAACAGCGTTGAACTCGGTGAGATGATTTCTACCTTCATAACACCTTATTTTATATAGACACGTTCTTCAGCAGCTCCTCGCCCTTGTCGATGGCTTCGTCGATGGTGCCAACGAGGTTGAAGGCTGCTTCGGGATATTGGTCGACTTCGCCGTCCATGATCATGTTGAAACCACGGATGGTTTCCTCAATGGGCACCATCACGCCCTTCAATCCGGTGAATTGCTCAGCGACGTGGAACGGTTGCGATAAGAAGCGCTGCACACGGCGGGCACGGTGGACGACAATCTTGTCCTCCTCCGAGAGCTCTTCCATGCCAAGAATGGCGATGATGTCTTGCAGTTCTTTGTTGCGTTCCAGTAGTTGGATAACGCGCTGGGCGGTGTTGTAGTGCTTCTCACCGATGATGTTGGGGTCGAGGATGCGCGAGGTGGAGTCGAGCGGGTCGACAGCGGGGTAGATACCCAGTTCGGCAATCTTACGGCTCAATACGGTGGTGGCATCCAAGTGAGAGAAGGTGGTGGCAGGGGCAGGGTCGGTAAGGTCGTCGGCAGGTACGTAGATGGCTTGCACCGAGGTGATGCTGCCGTCCTTGGTGGAGGTGATGCGTTCCTGCATCTGACCCATCTCTGTGGCCAGCGTAGGCTGGTAACCTACAGCCGAAGGCATACGACCCAACAGGGCCGACACCTCGGATCCGGCTTGCGTGAAACGGAAGATGTTGTCGATGAAGAGCAGGATGTCGCTCACACCATCGTCGAGTTCGTCGCGGAATGATTCAGCCACGGTCAGTCCTGAAAGGGCGACAGAGACACGTGCCCCTGGAGGCTCGTTCATCTGTCCGAAGACCAAAGTGGCTTGCGAGGTGGCAAGCTTCTCCTTGTCGATTTTCGACAGGTCCCAGTCGCCTTCTTCCATCGACTTGAGGAAAGCATCGCCGTATTTGATGATGCCTGACTCAATCATCTCGCGCAGCAGGTCATTACCTTCACGGGTGCGCTCGCCCACACCGGTGAAGACCGAGTAGCCGTTGTAGCCCTTGGCAATGTTGTTGATGAGTTCCATGATGAGCACGGTCTTGCCCACGCCAGCACCACCAAAGAGGCCGATTTTTCCGCCTTTTAGGTAAGGCTCCAGCAAGTCGATGACCTTGATGCCGGTGAAGAGTACCTCTTTAGAAGTGGCCAGGTCTTCATATTTGGGTGGCTCGCGGTGGATGGGGTATTCTGTGGTGCGGTCGAGAGGACCGATGCCGTCGATGGCATCGCCTGTCACGTTGAGCAAGCGGCCTTTAATCTGTCCACCGATGGGGATGGAGATGGGCTTGCCGGCAGGCCTGACTTCCATGCCGCGCATAAGACCGTCGGTCGAGTCCATAGCGATGGTACGCACCGAGTCTTCACCGATATGCTGCTGACATTCCAGTACGAGGCGACGCCCGTTGGGGCGAATTACCTCAAGGGCATCGTGAATCTTCGGCAGGGCTGCCTCGCCGTTCTCGAAGTAGACGTCGACCACCGGTCCGATAATCTGTGTGATGTGTCCTATTACTCCTGAGTTTGTCGAAGGATTGATTTCTGACATGATATTGTGTTTGATTGTTTTTCGGATAAATGAGCCGCAAATATACCAATTTATGTTTTCCGTTGTGACGTTTTTTTTTGAAAACGGATTTTTTTTCTGAAAAGTCGTCATAAACAACGAAGTTGGATAGAATTAGCTGGGGAAGGGGAGAGAACTCCGCAATTGATTGAGGAATAAGTACGTTACGATGAAAAATATTGGGAGAATTGTGTGCACAATTTATTTTTGCTGACTAAAATACGAAAACTATCGACTATGAACGTCACTGTCAAAGAAGTCACCACGAAGAAGGAACTGAAAGCTTTCGTGCATTTCCCCAACGCGCTTTATAAGGACAACCCGTATTATGTGCCACAAATTGAGAAGATGGACCGTGACACGTTGACACCCTCCAAGAACCATGCCTTTGAGGTATGCGAGGCCAAATATTGGCTTGCTTACGACGAGCGGGGTGAGGTGGTGGGCCGCGTGGCCGGCATTGTCAACAACCAGTACAATGAGCGACGGGGTGAGAAAGTGTGCCGCTTCGGCTGGATTGACTTCATCGACGACAGGGCGGTGTCGGCTGCGTTGATGAAGACCATTGAGGATTATGCACGCAAGAAGGGTCTGAAGGCCATTAACGGTCCGATGGGTTTCCTTGAGTTCGACGCTGCTGGTGTGCTGGTGGAAGGTTTCGACAAGTTGCCCACGGCTTACGGAAAATACAATGCGCCGTATTATGAGGCGCATCTGAAGGACTTGGGCTATGTGAAAGATGCCGACTTTGTGGAGTATCTCATCAAGGTGCCGGAGGTCATTCCCGATCGCTATGCCCGCATGGCCGAGTTGGTGTCAGTCAAAAGTAGCCTGCGGCAGGCCGTCTTCCACAGTCGTGCCGAGCTGGAGCCTTATCTCGATGGCGTGTTCCAGTGTATGAACAAGGCTTACTCGCAGCTGCATGGATTCTCTGAACTCTCGCCCGGACAATGTGAGGACCTGAAGAAACAGTTCGTTGTCAACCTTAATGTCGACTATGCTTCTGTTATCCTCGACTCTGACGATAAGGTGATAGGTTTCGGTGTGGCGCTGCCGTCGCTGGCGAAGGCCATGCAGAAAGCCAAGGGGTCGCTGTTTCCCTTCGGGTGGATGTATCTGAAGAAGGCCTTGCGCGAGAACGACACCATCGACTTGCTGCTCATCGCCATCGACGAGAAATACAAGAACAAAGGCGTCAACGCCATGATTTTCGACAAGTTTGCACAAGGCATCACGAAAAACGGCATCAAGTACATCGAATCGACTCGCGAACTGGAGGACAATTCCAGCGTCCAAAACCTGTGGCGCTATTTGGAGCACGACTTGACTAAACGCGCGCGTACCTATATAAAAAGGCTCTAAAAAAGGCTCTGAGCAGAGGGTTTTTCTATAATATTTCTGAAATCTCTTCGTTTTGTGTTGGAGATTTCCTAATTTTGCACGCCCAACCCTATGTTTTGTCGGGTTTGGGGCGCAAGACTTGATTTAGGAAACAATACATAAATATAACTCTATGCAAAACAAGCTGCAAGAATTGACCGACAGACTCTATAATGAGGGGCTGTCGAAGGGAAAACAAGACGGCGAGGAACTGCTGCAGAAGGCAAAGATTGAGGCTGACGGCATCATCGCCCAAGCCAAGTCGGAGGCTGCGCGCATTGTCGCCCAAGCCAACAAGGAAGCGGAGGAACTGAAGACCAAGGTTACCGCTGACGTGAAAATGGCCGCGACGCAGAGCATCGCCGTGACGAAACAGGAAATTGAGAAAATGGTGGTGACGAAAGCCGCTGCCGAAGGTGTGAAAGCCAATATGAATAATGTTGCTTTTGTCAAAGATTTGATTACCAGTGTGGTGAAAGCTTTCAATCCGCAGAACGCCGCTCCCGTCGACATTAGTCTCATCCTGCCTGAATCGCTGAAGAAAGAGTTGGAGCCTTTCGTGAAGAACGAGATTGCCAACCAATTCAAGGGCGAAGTCAAGGTGGACTATTCCAAGAAGGTGAACGGAGGCTTCAAGATTTCGCCTAAGGGAGGCGGCTACATGCTACAGTTCACCGACGACGAGTTCACCCAACTCATCGCCAACTACCTGCGTCCCGCCACCAAGAAAATCCTTTTCGGCTGATGGATAACTACGTCTATATCGTGGCTGGCTTGCCTGAACTGACCTCGGGCTTCGAGAGCACGGGCTTCGACTATGCCGCCTTGAAGGAGTCTATCATGGAATTGCTCTCTGAGAGGGACCAACAGTTGGTTGCACTCTTGGAAGAGGGTTTCGATGAAGACGCCCTTGGTGCAGAGTTCTACACGAAGGCCGCCGCTTCGAACAACCATTTCATTCGCGAGTATTTCGACTTTGACGGTCGACTGCGCAACATGAAAGTGAACTATCTGGCCAAACGTCTCGGCAAGAAAGGGGAGGACTATGTAGTGGAGCTGCCCGAGGCCGACTTTGAGGAAGGCAAGCAGATAGAGGAAATTCTTGCCGACGCTGACTTTGTGCAGCGTGAGCAGAAGATGGACGAACTGAAGTGGGAAAAAGCTTCCGATATCGCCCGAATGGACTATTTCAACATGAACGCCATTCTTGCCTTTATGGTGAAAGCCAAAACCGTCCAGCGCTGGGCCGAACTTGACGCTGCCAAGGGTGAAGAAATGTTCCGCAAGTTGGTGAAGGAAGTCCGTGGTACTTTTGAAGGAGTGAATGCTTCTTCGACAATCTCAGGGAACTCTGCCCCTGAAAAGGTTGAGGAGGGCATCTGAGGCCGTCGAAGGCACCGACAGAATCTTTGAATATTAAATCTTGAATATTGAATCATAAATTATGAATACAACAGGAAAAGTTACAGGAATCATTTCCAACTTGGTCACCGTCGAGGTGAACGGGCCTGTGGCGCAGAATGAAATCTGTTTCATCGACTTGCAAGGTGTCAAGCTGATGGCAGAAGTCATCAAGGTGAACGGGAACAAAGCCTCGGTTCAGGTGTTTGAGAGCACCCGTGGACTTCAGATAGGTGACCCGGTTGAATTCCAAGGCTACATGCTTGAGGTGACTTTGGGACCTGGTCTGCTTTCGAGCAACTTCGACGGTCTGCAGAACAACCTCGCCACTATGGAAGGGGTGTTTCTGAAAAGAGGTGAATACACCAAGGCCTTGGACGAGAAGAAACTTTGGGACTTCACGCCTATTGCTAAAGAAGGCGACCAAGTGGTGGCTGCCGATTGGTTAGGTGAAGTCAAGGAAGGCTGGCTGTCCCACAAAATCATGGTGCCGTTCAACTTTAAGGGTACTTATACCGTAAAGTCGGTGGCCAAAGCCGGACAATACAAAATTACCGACACCATCGCCACGCTGACCAACGAGGAAGGCGAAGACGTGAAGGTGTCGATGACGCAGAAATGGCCCGTGAAGGTGGCCGTGGGCGGATTCGTGGAAAAACCGCGTCCTTTCAAAGTGATGGAGACAGGCGTGCGTACTATAGACACTTTGAATCCTATCGCGGAAGGTGGCACAGGATTCATTCCGGGACCCTTCGGCTGCGGCAAGACCGTGCTGCAACATGCCCTTGCTGAGCAGGCTGATGCCGACATCATCATTATGGCGGCCTGCGGCGAGCGTGCCAACGAGGTGGTGGAAATCTTCACCGAGTTCCCCGAACTGAAGGACAAGCACACGGGACGCAGCCTGATGGAGCGTACCATCATTATCTGCAATACATCCAATATGCCGGTGGCCGCCCGTGAGGCTTCGGTTTATACGGCAATGACCCTTGGTGAATACTACCGCGCTATGGGCATGAAGGTCTTGCTGCTGGCTGATTCCACTTCGCGTTGGGCACAGGCCTTGCGTGAGATGAGTAACCGTTTGGAGGAGCTGCCTGGTCAGGATGGCTTCCCCATGGACCTCTCAGCTATTATTTCTAATTTCTACGCGCGTGCGGGTTATGTGAAACTCAACAACGGTCGGTCAGGTTCCATCACCTTCATCGGAACGGTTTCGCCTGCTGGTGGTAATTTGAAGGAACCCGTCACCGAGAGCACTAAGAAAGCCGCTCGCTGTTTCTATGGCCTTTCGCAGAACCGTGCCGACAAGAAACGTTATCCTGCCGTCGACCCCGTCGACTCCTATTCGAAATACCTTGAATATCCTGAGATTATCGCGTATTTGGATGAGAAGATTGAAAAAGGTTGGGTCGATAAAGTCACCAAGACGAAATATATTATTAGAAAAGGTAAAGATGCCTACGAGCAAATCAACATCTTGGGCGACGACGGCGTGCCGATGTCTTATCATGAGCAGTATTGGAAGTCGGAACTTATCGACTATGTCATACTCCAGCAAGACGCTTTCGATAATATCGACGGTTGCTCATCTTTGGAACGCCAAAAGTTCATGCTCGACTTGATGCTTGAGATTTGCGACCGCAGCTTCAAGTTTGAAAACTTCGAGGAGTGCATGACTTATTTCAAGGGGCTGATCAACATCTGCCGCCAGATGAACTATTCGGAATACGAGTCGGAACAATTCAACAAATATCTGAACCAGCTTAAGGAGGAACTGAAACATGAGTGAGAAAGCCTTTCAACGCATCTATACAAAGCTGAGCGCCATCACCAAGGCCACTGTGACCCTTGAGGCACAAGGTGTGACCAACGACGAACTGGCCTTTGTGGCAGGCCGTTTGGCACAGGTGGTGAAAATCAAGGACAACAGCGTCACCCTGCAGGTGTTTGGCGGCACAGAAAACATCCCGACCAATGCTGAAGTCACCTTCTTTGGCGAGCCGCCTACCTTGAATGTGAGCGACGACCTTGCAGGCCGCTTCTTCAACGCATACGGCGAGCCTATTGATGGTGGCCCGGCCGTGGAGGGTGAGAAACGCCAGATAGGCGGCCCCTCCGTGAACCCCTACAAACGTCGTATGCCTTCAGAACTGATTCCCACAGGCATCGCTGGCATCGACTTGAACAACACCCTGGTATCGGGGCAGAAAATTCCTTTCTTTGCCGACCCCGACCAACCCTATAACCAGGTGATGAGCATGGTGGCTCTTCGTGCCGATGTGGATAAGATTATCCTTGGTGGTATGGGCCTGACCAACGACGACTACCTGTATTTCAAAAACGAGTTTGAGAGTGCTGGTGCCCTGCATAAAATTGTCAGTTTCGTGAACACCACCGACCAGCCTCCTGTCGAACGTCTGCTGGTTCCCGATATGGCTCTGACTGCGGCGGAATACTTTGCCGTCGACAAGAACGAGAAGGTGCTGGTGCTGCTTACCGATATGACCTTGTACGCTGATGCCTTGAGTATCGTTTCGAACCGTATGGACCAGATTCCTTCGAAGGATTCTATGCCTGGCTCGCTTTATTCCGACTTGGCCAAGATTTACGAGAAGGCCGTCCAGCTGCCTGACGGCGGTTCCATCACCATCATTGCTGTGACGACTTTGAACGATGGTGATATTACCCACGCCATTCCTGACAATACGGGCTATATCACGGAAGGACAGTTGTTCCTCCGTGCTGATGCCGACTCGGGCAAGGTCATTGTGGACCCGTTCCGCTCGCTGTCGCGTTTGAAACAGCATGTGCAGAACAAGAAGACCCGTGAGGATCACAGCGCGGTGATGAACACCTCGGTGCGCCTCTATGCCGATGCCTCCAATGCTAAGACCAAGCTGGAAAACGGCTTTGACCTGAGCGACTACGACCTGCGCTGCCTCGAATACGCCAAGGAATATGCTACGAGACTGCTGGCCATCGATGTCAACATTTCGATTACCGAGATGCTCGACACCGCTTGGGAGTTGTTTGGTAAGTACTTCACCAAGGCCGAGACGGGTTTGAAGGAGAAACTCATTGAGAAATACTGGAAAGAGCCTGCGAAGTGAGTTTTGATTTTTGAATCTTTAATTATAAATCTTTAAATCGATTCAATGGCCATCAAATTTCAATATAACAAGACCTCGCTGAACGAGCTGAACAAGCAGCTCAAGACGCGAACCCGTGCCTTGCCCACGCTGAAGAGCAAGGAGAGTGCGCTGCGCCTTGAGGTGAAGAAAGCCAAGCAGCGTTCGGAGGGGCTTGTAGAGCAGTTAGAGGCCGAACTCAAGTCGTATGAGTACATGGCCCGGCTTTGGAATGAATTTGAGCCAGGACTGATTTCGGTGACCGATGTCAAGCTGAAGACCGTGAAGATTGCGGGTGTGCCGACACCGGCTTTGGAGGAGGTGCTTTTCGACGTGAAGGACATCAACCTCTTTACCAAGCCGATGTGGTATGCCGACGGTGTGCAAATCTTGAAGAATTTGGCACAGTTGGGCATCGAGTCGGAGGTCTATACCGAGGTAAGCCGCATTTTGGATTACCAAAGGAAAAAGACCACACAGAAAGTCAACCTTTACGAGAAGGTACAGATTCCTGGCTACAACGAAGCCATACGTAAGATTAAACGATACATGGAAGATGCAGAGAATCTCGACAAAGCTTCCCAGAAAATCGTGAAAAACAAACACATTGCAGAAGAGGAGGTGGAGAATGGTAACTGAAATGACAAAATATGACTTCATCCTTATGAGCGGCGATGCCGATGCCTTCCTCGAAAAGCTGCAGAAGGTGGGTGTGATGGATATCACCCGCTCATCGAAGCCTGTTGACGAAAACTCGGAGAAGTTGTCGTGCAAAGTCGACATCTATCGCAATGCCATTGTTGCCCTCAAGGAGGTGCAGCCTGCCGAGTTTGCCGAGAAGTCATACGGTGACCTTGCTTTGGATGTGCTGGAAACCGTGAAAGAGAAAGAGGCTGCCCAAAACCAGTTGGAACTACTCTACAAAGAACAAATGGAATGCCAGCCTTGGGGTAACTTCGATGTGAACGGCATTAAAAGGCTCGCTGAGATGGGGCTGAAGCTCCATTTCTACAAGGCGAAGGCTATCGACCCAGCCTGGAAGGAACAATATGCCTTGAGTGAGATTTCCACCGACGGCACCGACACTTACTTCGTGGTGGTTGCCGACGAAGGCGACTATGACTTCCCGCTGAAAGAATTGCCGGCTCCCACAAGGGACGACAGCGCCATCAAAAAGGAGATTTCCAATTTGGAATATGAGATTGAGCAGAAGGACAAGCACCTTGCCGAACTGAAATGCCACGAAGCTGATATTCAGAAGGAACTCGACAAGACTTTGTCGAAACTCGACCTGCATCTGGCACACGTGTCGGGCGAGAAAGCCGCAGAGGACTACATCACTGTCTTTGAAGGTTTTGCACCCAAGGAAAATGAGACCGCCCTGCGTGATATGCTGGAAAAGGAGAATGTGTACTATTTGGTTGGTAAGGCCAAGGTGGAAGACAACCCGCCTATCAAGCTGAAGAATAACAAATTCGTTTCAATGTTTGAGCTACTGACGGATATGTACGGCAGACCCAAATACAACGAGTTCGACCCCACTGTGTTCATCTCCATTTTCTTCATGCTCTTCTTTGCCTTCTGTATGGGCGACATGGGCTATGGACTGGCACTCATCATCGCCAGCCTTGGTTTGAAGAAGGTGTTGGGTAATATTGCTCCATTGGGTGTCACTTTGGGCATCGCTACCACTGTGGTGGGATTCTTTTTCCACACATTCTTTTCGACGGATATGCTCACATGGAACTGCTTGCCCGATGCGGTGAAGAAGTTTATGCTGCCTTCCACCATTGCGGGCTACGACGGCACTATGGTGCTTGCACTTCTTGTTGGTATTGTCCATCTCTGCCTCGCAATGATTATCAAGACCTACCAAAGTACCAAGGTGAAAGGATTTGCCAATTCTTTGAGCACTTGGGGCTGGACCCTGCTCATAGTAGGCGGTATCATCGTGGGTGGTCTCGCCTTGATGGGTGTGATGGACAAAGCGGTGACCAAGTGGGTCATTATCGTCATCGGCTGCTTGTCAGCTTTGGGTATCTATTTCCTCAACGACCTGCACCGCAATCCCTTGCTCAATTTCGGTTCGGGTTTGTGGGAGACCTACAATACCGCTACAGGTTTGCTTGGCGACGTGCTGAGTTACCTGCGCCTGTATGCCTTGGGTTTGGCGGGTGCCAAACTCGGTGAGGCTTTCAATGCCATTGGTCTGCAAGCCCGTGGTGACGGCGGCGCTGGCTGGATTGCTTTCATCCTTATCGTGGTGATAGGTCATGTGCTCAATATCGCCATGTGTGTTTTGGGTGCTTTCGTACACCCCTTGCGACTCAACTTCCTCGAGTTCTTCAAGAATTCTGGTTATGAAGGAACGGGTAGGAAATATAAACCGCTACAATCTTAAATGTTATGAAAAGGAACTACGAATTGAACGAATTAAACAAATTTCAGCGTTTGAATTTGGCAGCCAAGACTGCGGATGGGTACGAATCTGATTTATCTCATTCGTATCAATTCGCAACGAAGTTGCAAAATTCAATTCGTTATGATTTGTCTTATTCGTGTAATTCGTAGTTAATCATAATTCGAAATCAACAATTAAACAATAATCAATAAACAATTAAACATCATGTTAGCAACAATCTTAGGTTATGTCGGTTTGGGCCTGGTGTTGGCCCTTGCTGGTATTGGAAGTTCAATCGGAACCTCTACGGCGGGTAATGCCGCTGAAGGTGGTCTCAAGAAGCGTCCTGAGGCATCGGGAAATTTCATGGTGCTGTCGGCACTGCCGGCCACTCAGGGTATCTATGGCTTCGTGGCATTCTTCATGCTGCTGAGCAAAATGAAAGCTGACCCGATGCAGGGTCTCGTCATTTTTGGTGTGGGTTTGTGCGTGGGTTTGGTGTGCATGATTTCCGCCATGCGTCAGGGACAGGTTTGTGCCAACGGTATCGTTGGCATCAGCCAAGGTCACGATGTGTTCACCAACACCTTGATTTACGCCGCTCTTCCCGAGTTCTATGCTATCTTGGGCCTTGTGGGCGCACTGATGGTGTAATATTCCGAGAGAAGAACCAATCAGAACAAAGGCGACTCCGGTTTGGGGTCGCCTTTGGTGATTAACCTAAGTTCAACATGGAAGCGCAAAAAATTGGTGCCCGAATAGTTCTCTGGATGCCAATGCTGAGCAGCAAGCTCGTTTCCCTAATGTTTTGAATTAGGATTACGATGGAAGAATAGCAATACAAAATGAAAAAAAAAAAGGAGACCGTAGTCTGCCGAAAATCAACACGTTTTCGATGTTGTTATGACGGTGAAACACCTCATGAAGTTCGCTGATGATTGTATTACTTAATCCGAATTCCATGATTGTAGGTATTCGTTGTCATTTGTTGTTGAAAAGAATCGCTCCAAAAGTCCACTCAATGTAATCAATGGAATTGAGATGAATCTTCATGAAGGTGCCAATGTAGTAGTTGCGGTTTTTGCCGAGGTAGTATTTGTAGCCAACCCTTTCGTAAAACGGTGTGTAGAACTCTGGCAAAAGTTTGGACCCATGGTAAAGATAATAGGCAGCACCTGCACAAAAGGCAAAACGCCCGAATTGTGCTTCAATATCAGCGGAGGCTGCAAGATGCGTTGAATTCCAGAAACGGTAAGGTGTTTCTTCTAGTTCATGGCAGTAACGGGTTTCGCCTGTCCAAAGAAAATCCAAGGCAACATCCCATCGGAATCGGGGATGAAACTGCCTTGAGAAACCCACACGAAAAGTGTTACCCAGGAAAAATGGTGTCTCGTTGGGGAGCTGCCCCTCCAACCGGGTGTAGGTCTGAAGCCATCCGAGGCCTTCTGATACCATCAGTTGGTTTTTCTTCTTGAAAGAGAGAGTGTCGGGTCGTATCATCTCAGCCTGTCTGTTGGGATGATAACGCAATGCCAGCCTCAAGAAATGGCTGTTGATACCGTTGTCAGGGAGGAAGGTGGCTCCGTTGGAGGAATGATAATAGCCGTAGCGGATGGCGGCATCCAGATGCTCGCTAAGGCGAATGGTTGGACCCAAGTCGAAGCTGACATGAAAATTCAGAGCAGAGCCCAGCATCTCGTTTCCGTGACGAGTCCAGAGGTCGGCACCAAAAATGATGTCGTAGTCGAAAGACCAGCGCTTCCCCTTGTAGATATGGTCTTCCACGAAATAGGCTAAGGAGAAACACTCCCCTATGGGGCCATATCGGTTGCCTTCATGCGTGTAATAAATCACGCTGTCGAGTGTGTTGTGGGTATAGCCAATCAGCAGACCTTGTTGTCCTTTGCCGATACGCACATTCAGGCCGTATTGGAAATATTTGTCGATGTATTTGTGCTTTTCGCTAAAGGGAGTGTAGTGTCCGAAATCGAATCCGGGTTCGTAATAGAAGCTTTGCCAAAAGTTTTGTGCTGAAACGGTAAGCGTTGCGGCAAACAGAAATGTAATCAGTAACAGTTTCTTCATGTTACATTTCGTCTTTCATCCGCTCAATCATGCGTCGTTCCTTCTTGGTCGGGCGGCCAGCCCCACGGTCGCGCCACTCGGCCTTGTAGGCGCGCATGAACTCAATGCGCTCGTATTCCTCCTTGGGCGTGAGGTCATTGTAGACTTCGGGAACCTGCTTGGCGGAAACGCGGTTCTTGATGACGGTTTTCACTTCCACCACTTTGTGCAACTGCTCAATCTGTACTTGGATGACATCGCCCACCTTCACCTCTCGCGAGGGTTTGATGGGGTTGTCGTCCACCTTCACCTTGCCGCCTTTGATGGCATCAGCTGCCAATGAGCGCGTTTTGAAGAGGCGCGCAGCCCATAGCCATTTGTCCATTCGGACGATGTTGTCTTCTTCAGCCATTACTTCTCCTTGAATATCAGCTGAATCGGAACGCCGTTAAAGTCCCACGTCTCGCGCAACTTGTTCTCCAAGAAGCGTTTGTAGGAGTCTTTCACGTCTTTTGGCAGGTTGCAGAAGAACACAAATTGGGGTGTGAGGCCTTTCAGCTGGGTGATGTACTTGATGCGAAGGAAACGTCCGCGCGAGGCCGTCGGCAACGGCACGGAGTTGATGATTTCCAGCATCTTGTCGTTCAGTTCGCGCACGGGGATGCGGCGCTCGCGGTTCTCGTAGACCTTGTGAGCAGTTTCCAGTACCTTATAGATACGTTGCTTGTTGGTGGCTGAGGTAAAGATGATGGGGTAGTCGGTGAAGGGTGCAGTCTTGGTGCGGATGAACTCTTCGTAGGACAAGTGGGTGTTGGAGTCTTTCTCAACAAGATCCCATTTGTTGACGACTATCACGAGGCCTTTCTTGTTTTTCTCGATGAGGTGCAGGATGTTCATGTCCTGTGACTCGAAGCCTTGTGTCGCATCCAACATGAGGATGGCCACGTCGCAGTCCTCAATGGCACGGACTGAACGCAATACGGAGTAAAACTCGATGTCTTCTTCCACCTTGCTCTTCTTGCGCAGGCCAGCTGTGTCGACGAGCATAAACTCCATGCCGAAGGCGTTGTAGCGCGTGTAGTTGGCATCGCGGGTGGTGCCGGCAATGTTGGTGACGATGTGGCGGTCGGTGCCCAAAAAGGCGTTGATTAATGACGACTTACCCACGTTAGGCCTTCCCACTACAGTAAACTTTGGCAGGTCGGTGTTGAAGTCGGTGGTGTCTGAGGGCAAAAGTTCGCAAATCTTGTCCAGCAGTTCACCTGTTCCCGTTCCCGTCATAGCGGAGAATGGGTAAGGCTCGTCCAGTCCCAGAGCATAAAATTCTGAAATCAGCGTTTCTTTGTTGGGCTCGTCTATCTTGTTGACAGCCAGTAGGACGGGTTTTTTCTGTTGGCGCAGGATGTTGGCCACATCCTCGTCAAGCACGTGAACGCCTTCCTTGCCGTCAACGACGAAGATGATAACGTCGGCCTCTTCGATAGCCAGGTCCACCTGCTTGCGGATTTCTTCTTCAAAGATGTCGTCAGACCCCACTACATAACCACCGGTGTCGATGACGGTGAATTCTTTTCCGTTCCAGTCGCTCTTGCCGTAATGCCTGTCGCGTGTCACTCCGCTCGTCTCTTCCACGATGGCCATTCGCTGCTTCAACAGGCGGTTAAACAGCGTCGATTTTCCCACATTGGGTCGCCCCACTATTGCTACAATGTTTGACATAATGCTTTGAATTTGAAATTGGCTGCAAAAGTAATAAATAATTCGGAATTAGGAATTCGGAATGCGGAATTGCACAAAGCGATGCTGAGCTTCACCCTATTCCGCATTCAACATTCCGCATTCTTATGCTTCGTAACCAAATCGCTTCAGTTCTGCCTCATTGTCGCGCCAGTCCTTGTCGACTTTGACGAAAAGTTCGAGGAAAATTTTCTTTCCTGTAAACTCTTCGATGTCAGCACGGGCCTGTATGCCCAACTTTTTAATGGCGCTGCCGCCCTTGCCGATGATAATGGCTTTCTGCGACTCGCGTGCCACGTAGATGACACTGCGGATGTGGATGTGCTTCTCGGTCTCCTCGTAACTCTCCACCTCAACCTGCACGGAGTAGGGGATTTCCTGCTGGTAGTTCAGCAGGATTTTCTCGCGGATGATTTCTGTGATGAAGAAGCGCATCGAGCGGTCGGTCAGCTCGTCCTTGGGGAAATAGGGTGGGCACTCGGGCAATTTTTCCAGGATTTGCTTGAAGATGAACTCCACGTTGGCGTTGTATTGTGCCGAAAGAGGGAAAACTGTGGCATTGGGCAAAGTCTCTCTCCAGAATCCTACAGCCTTCTCGACTTGTTCTTGCGTGGAAAGGTCAATCTTGTTGATGAGTAAGAAGACGGGTATGTCTGTGGTTTTCAGCCGCTCTACGGTATTCTCCTCAATCTTCTTGTCGGTTATGTCTACCACGAAGAGGATGAGGTCGGCATCGATGAGTGCCACGTTGACGAACTGGTTCATCACCTCGTGCATCTTGTAGGCGGGGTCTTTGATGATGCCGGGAGTGTCGGAGAAGACGATTTGGAAGTCGTCGCCGTTCACGATGCCGAGGATACGGTGGCGTGTGGTTTGCGCCTTCGAGGTGATGATGGAGATTTTCTCTCCAACTAATTGATTCATAAGGGTTGACTTGCCCACGTTGGGGCGACCTATAATGTTGACATAGCCTGCTTTATGTGTCATAGAGAAAAATTTTTTCCGTTTTTTGCTTTGCAAAGAAACAAAATTATTATCTTTGCAGCCGAATTCGGGAGCGAAAAATTTTCGTGAGCTGGATTTTTTGACACGATGCGGGGTAGAGCAGAGGCAGCTCGTCGGGCTCATAACCCGGAGGTCGGAGGTTCGAATCCTCCCCCCGCTACATCAAGAAGGAGTCTCTTTTCAGAGGCTCCTTTCGCGTTTTTTACGATAAAAACAGGCAACTGTCGCCATAGCTCAAGAATCGGAATCCATTGTCCAAAGCGAAGCGGTAGCAGTCTTTCCAACGCTCACCGATGAGTGCCGATACTAATAATAATAAGGTGCTTTTGGGCTGATGGAAATTGGTGATGAGCCCTGTAATGACGCGCATTTGATAACTCGGTGCAATCATCAGGCTTGTGCTGGCTTCAAATCGTGTGAGGTGATGCAGGTCGAGATAAGTTATTATGTTTTGCAACGCTTGTGCGGTGGGCAACGATGCATGATTCTCGTAAGGAAACCATTGGTCGAGATGTACCGGACGAAGGTCCAGGCCTTGCTCGGCAAGCATGATACCCATCCAATAGAGGCTTTCCAAGGTGCGGGTGCTGGTGGTTCCTACTGGGATAATAGGTTTCCCGATATGGTTGATGAGGTTTTCTATCAGCGATTTGCGCACCACTATGGTCTCTGAATGCATGGCGTGCTCGCCAATGGTTTCTGTGGCCACAGGGCGGAAGGTGCCTGCACCCACGTGCAGGGTGACTTCGTCGAAAGAGAAACCTTGTTCGCGCAGACTGGCGATGAGGGGCTGGGTGAAATGCAGTCCGGCAGTGGGGGCGGCAACGGAGCCGTCATAACGGGCGAAGACGGTCTGGTAACGGTCGCGGTCTGCAGGCTCGGCGTCACGGTGCAGATAGGGTGGGAGCGGTATCTCACCAGCGGCCTCTATGACTGATGCAAACGGTAAGTTATCGGGTGTCCATGAGAATTCAATCTCAGAATACTGGTCGTTGTGTGCAAGACGCTCCGCAAAAAGCGTGGTTTCCTGCCCTTTGACGTTCAGCCTCATGGAGAGCTTGCCTTCCTTCCAGCGTTTAGCGTTGCCTACCAGGCACTTCCATTTGACAGGTGAAGTGGCGGCGAAAGCCACTTGATAGTCTTGCTCGGGTTCCAGACAAAACACCTCGATTCGGGAGCCTGTGGCTTTGTGGAACTGCAGGCGGGCCCGGATGACTTTGGTCTCGTTGAAAACCAACAAGGCCTCTTTGGGCAGGAAATTGCCAAGGTTTCGGAATTGCGATTTCTCTATTTGGTTGTCTTTCAGTACCAGTAGGTTCGATGCGTCGCGTTCCGCCAAAGGGTATTTCGCGATGCGTTCCTCGGGTAGGGGATAATCGTAGTCGTCGATGGTGATATGTTTAACGTCAATCATGTTTCAATTCATTTCATCTTGAACACCCAAGCCGCTGTACTCTTCAAGTCGCTGTATTTCAGTCCTCTGGTGTCGATGATAAGCTTTCCGTCCTTGTATTCCCAAGGTAAAGTTTTCTGGCAGCCCAATAAGGTTACTTTCATATCGTCGGCGGGTTGTTCGATATTCAGGACCAATTGCTCTTCGGGGTATTCCAAAGCGATAGCGTAGAGGGCATCGTCACTTTGCGTGTAACAAATGCTGGGTTGCTCGCAGGTGTAGGTGCCCATCAGACCCTCTATGGGTAGCGCGGATTCCGCTTTATAGAAGCCTCGCGCCACTTGTTTTTCCATCTGTTTCGACGACACGTACAGGGTAATTGTGGCTTCCAGCTCGTCTTCCTCGTAGAAGACGTCAATGCTGTGTTGACCTTCGGAGAGTTTTATTTTGCCTGTGGGCGATTTCTTCGTGTCTTCGATGACGGTTTGCCCATCGATAACGAGTTTTGCGTAATCATCGGTTTGAATTTCAAAGGTATAGGAGCCTTTCCCGCAGTCGAAATAACCTTCCCAATGGGCTTGGAAGTGGTCGCAGCTGATATTGGGAGCAGGGGAGTTGCGTTTCCAGTCAAAGTCGATTACCGTGTCATTGAGCACCTGCAAGACGGGCTTCATCTCGTAGAACTTCTTGTAAGGCCGTGTGCCGTAAATCGCTTCTCCGTTGGTGTGGAGCCAACGACCGAGGTCTAATAACCGTTCTTGTTGTAAAAGCGGAATCTTTCCATCGGCAGCGGGACCTACATTGAGCGTCATTCCTCCACCAGCAGCCACCAATATGCAGAAATGGCGGATAAGTTCGTCGGAGGTCATATAGTTCTCCAAAGGCTCGTTGCGGTTGAGGCCGAAACTGCGCCCCAATCCTCTGCATTCCGCCCAAGGACGGTCGGTGAGGGTGATGCCCGCGCTGTATTCGGGGGTACGGAATCCGTGTTGCTGTCCGTTGCCCCAGCGGTCATTGACAATAGCCTCTTCACCTATGGTATTATAGTACCACGAAATCAGCTCGGTGGCGTGCCATTGCTCTGACGAGTTGCGCCACTCGCCGTCGGTGAAGAGGATGGTCGGTTTGTAGCGTGTGACAAGTTCCTTGAACTGGGGAATCATGTGCGTGTCGACGTAGGTGCCTATTTGGTCGTCGGGGTCTTCGTACCAACGGTGCATTTTGCTCGTCCACTCGGGCAGGGAATAATAGAATCCCATTTTTAGGCCTTGTTTGCGGACGGCTTCAGTCAGCTCGCCGCAGATGTCGCGCTTCGGGCCCAGTTCCACGGAGTTCCAGTTTGGTGCATATTGGCTTGGCCAGAGGCAGAAGCCGTCGTGGTGTTTTGAGACCAGCAGCACGTATTTCGCTCCTGAATTCTTGAACAGCTCGGCCCATTCGTCGGGATTCCACAGTTCGGCTTTCCACATTGGCGCAAAGTTCTCGTATCGGAAGTCCTTGCCATAGATGCGTTCCTGGAAGGTTTTGCGGTCGTCGTTGGTCATCAGGCCGCGGTAGTACCATTCCGCATAGCCTTCAAGGCTGGCGTAGGCAGGCACGGAATAGAGTCCCCAATGGATGAAAATGCCCAGCTTGGCATCGGAGAACCACTGCGGATAGCCCCGCTTGTTGATGGATTCCCACGTGGGTTCGACTTGAGCGGAAAGGAGATTGCAGAACAGCAACGCAGCAATGAGATGGATGGTTTTCTTTGCTTTCATAATTCGCAAAAATAGTACATTTTTTCTCTCAATGTCTTGTCTTTCCCAAAATTTCTTATTTTTGCGGTATGAACATCTATCAACTCTTCCCCCGATTGTTCGGCAACAAGCAAGCCGACTTCCGCATCAACGGCAGCAAGACTGAAAACGGCTGCGGCATCTTTAATGATATTGACGAAACTGCCCTCAATGCCATCAAAGACTTGGGCTTCACCCATATATGGCTGACTGGCATTCTGGAACATGCTTCCGAATCTACCGGCACGCATCCTGACATTACCAAAGGCCGTGCGGGTTCGCCATACGCTGTTACCGACTATCGCGCCGTCGACCCCGATTTGGGCACAATGGCCGATTTTGAGCGGCTTGTCGCCCGCATTCACGAAAAGGGCATGAAAGTTATCATCGACTTCATCCCCAATCATCTTGCCCGGCAGAACAAAGGCTTCAGCCCCTGCAATTTCTATTATTGCGAGAATCAAGGCTTTGTGTCGCCACGGAGGGTTGCGGAATTTCCTTATGAGGAATATCCCGCAAAGGCGACGGGCAACAATGTCTTTGCCGCCAATCCGAATATCAACGACTGGTATGATACCGTGAAGCTGAACTACGACGAGCACGACACTTGGGAAAAAATGCTCGGCATCCTGCGCTTCTGGTGCGCCAAAGAGGTTGACGGTTTTCGTGTGGATATGGCTGAGATGGTGCCGGTGGCCTTCTGGCAATGGGTGATTGAAAATCTCCGTAAAGACTATCAACCCTTGATGATTGCCGAGATTTATCAGCCTGACCTTTATCGCCCTTTCCTTGATGTGGGTTTTGATTACTTGTATGATAAGGTGGGGCTTTACAACACTTTGGAGCGTGTGCTATGCGAGGGGCACGAGGCGAAGGAAATCAGTCAGGTATGGAAGGACTTGCATGATATGGACAGCCACATGTTGCGTTTCATGGAGAATCATGATGAGAAGCGACTGGCCTCGCCCCAGTTGGTGGGTGATGCCTTTGCTGCTTTGCCGGCTGTGACGCTTTCCGCTTTGATGAACACGGGTCCCTTCATGGTCTACAACGGACAGGAGAGTGGGGAAGAGGCTCGCGGTGAAACAGGCTACAGCGGCGACGACGGGCGCACCTCCATTTTCGACTACTGCCGTATGCCTGAACATCAGAAATGGATGAACGGCGGCCTGTTTGATGAAGGCGGTTTTGACGAAAAGCAAAAAAAATTGTTCGGTTATTATCGTAATCTGCTGCATTTCAGGAATGAACATTCGGCCATCAGCGAGGGTAAGTTTTATGACCTGATGTGGTGCAACCCCTGGTACATGAACTTCGACCCGCAGTTTGTCTATGCCTTCTTGCGCTATTCCGGTTCGGAGCACCTGTTGATTGTAATCAATTTCAACCGCAATGAATCACGCGATGTGGAGGTAAAGATTCCGCACGATGCTCTTGCACTCATGGGTCGCACCCAATTCAATGAGTTCGACATGAACGACTTCGCCACCGAAGTGCATTCCGTCCATCTGGAGCCCTCAGAGACGAAGGTGATTGATTTGGATACGGGGGAGGTTCTCATTTTTCTCAAGTGAGAAAAGTGAGAAAATCTGTCCCTGTCCCACAGGCGGAGGCTGTCCCACTGGGACGACTGCCTTATCGCTA
>R22__coassemble_185_pt1 | contig 48114 bp, 33 predicted proteins | sample R22__metabat2_low_PE_022 | metagenome-assembled genome bin R22 | reverse complement strand
TCATTAAGCCGCGTGGAACGCCGCGACCCCGACCGCACCTACAACAAACGCAGTTTCAGCGAGTTGCAAAAATCAACACCCAACTTCAACTGGACTGCCTACTTCAAGAACGCCGGTGCTCCTGAGTTTGACACACTCAATGTGGGTATGCCCGACTTCATTGCAGCCCTCAACGGCATCTTCCTCAAAACCGATTTGGCTACCATCAAGGACTATCTGCGTTGGAAAGTCATTCACGGCAGTGCCTCTATCTTGAGCGACGACCTCGTGGAAGAAAACTTCAACTTCTACGGCAAGTATCTGTATGGCCAAGAGGTGCAACAACCCCGCTGGCGCCGTGTGCTCAACGCCACCTCCGACTGCCTTGGCGAAGCCATCGGACAACTCTACGTCGAGAAGCACTTCCCCGCCGAAGCCAAAGAACGCATGCTGAACCTCGTCGACAACCTGCGCGCAGCCTTGGGTGAACGCATCAAGGCTTTAGACTGGATGAGCGAAGAGACCAAAGCCAAAGCCCTCCACAAGCTTGACTGCTTCAACGTGAAGATCGGCTACCCGAACAAGTGGCGCGACTACAGCAATTTCGAAGTCACCGCCGACTCTTATTTCCAAAACTTCCACAACTACATTATCTTTGAGACCGAATACGACATGGCCCGTCTGAGCAAGCCCATCGATAAGGACGAATGGTTCATGACGCCGCAAACCGTCAACGCCTACTACAGCCCGGAGATGAACGAAATCGTCTTCCCCGCTGCCATCCTTCAGCCTCCGTTCTTCAATATGGATGCTGACGACGCCGTTAACTACGGTGGTATCGGCGTGGTTATCGGCCACGAAATGACCCACGGCTTCGACGACCAAGGCTGCAAATACGACGAAAACGGCAACCTCAACAATTGGTGGTGCGACGAAGACACCCTCAAGTTCAAGGAGCGCACCCAGCAGCTGGTCAAGCTCTTCAACGAATTTGAATTGCGCGGCAACCACATCAACGGCGAACTCACCTTAGGCGAGAACATCGCTGACCTTGGCGGCCTCAATATCGCTTGGGATGCCTACCAGATGACCGACGAGGCCAAGGCCAACAAGAGCATCGACGGCTTCACCCCTGCCCAACGCTTCTTCATCAGCTACGGCACCATCTGGCGCAACAACATCCGCGACAAAGCCCTCGAACGCCGCATCAAGGAAGACGTGCACTCGCCTGCGGAAGCCCGCGTGAACCGCACCCTTGGCTCCATGCCGCATTTCTATGAGGCCTTTGAGGTCACGCCCGAAAACAAGATGTATATCGCTCCCGAAGAGCGTGCTACCATCTGGTAATTATGGGATTGAAAAAATTCATAGGTAAATGGGGGCTTCGCATTGGCGGTTGGACGACTGTCAACGAAGCCCCTGCCGACCTGGGCAATGCCATCTGCATCGTTGCCCCTCACACAGCCATTGAGGATTTCTTTGTCGGCCTGGGTTTTTATTGGTATTATGGCATCAAGTTCAAGGTCATGATGAAGAAGGAGTTCTTCAAACCCGTCGTCGGCTGGATCTTGAAGAAAATGGGAGGCATCCCCGTCAACCGTGGACACCAAAACAACCTTGTGGAACAGATGGTTGAGATGTTCAGCCAAAACAAAGACACACATCTCATCATCTGCCCCGAAGGCACTCGCAAGGCCGTAAAGCATTGGAAAAAGGGGTTTTACATCATTGCAGAAGGTGCCCATGTGCCCATCGTACTCGGCTTCATCGACTATAAAAGGAAATATTGCGGCATCGAGCGCATCTTCTATCCCACTGGCGACTACGAAAAAGACTTGGCCGAAATTTGGGACTATTACAAAGACGTCAAAGCCAAACACCCTGAAGGTTTCAACCTCGACGAGCAATACCGAAACAAAAAGTCATGATTGACCTGACGGCAAAGACCCACGACAAGTTCACCTTGGAATTCAAGGTGGGGTTCAACACGGATGCCACCATGAAAGCCATGAAGTACAGCGATTTCGTGATGAACACGTGGATTTTTGTACCCAATAGCCTCGACATTAACGCTGCCAAATACAGCAAGGAAAACTTCTACCGCGACCTCAAGTCGGATGTACGACTCATCACACCCAGCTACCCACTCCGCGACCTCGCCAACAATGAGCAGCTTCTTCCCAACCAATCGCTAATCAACGACTTCAACGAGCTGTTCATCGCCCCCGACGACACAGTTGACCTTGTCCACTCACTTAAGATGTATTGCGCCATTGCCAAAAGCGCCTTCCGCAATGCACAACAAGACGCGGAGCAATGTGACGACACAGCCCTCAGACAAAAAGCCTGCCACGAGTACCTTGACGATGTGAAGCAGGTGGTCACCCGCTTTCGCTGCCTATACAACAAGCTAAAAAACAGTGAAATAACAGGCAAAATCGTTCAGGATTTCGCCTATTCCGATGAATTTCTGAGCAATATCCTGGAATCATTCACCTATCGACTCCGTGACCATATAAGAATTTCTCATCCAGAGGATTACGCCCAACTTGAACATCATTTCAAGAAAGTATTGCTGGATGAAAGGAGCTATCGGGAAGCGATAGGCTACCTTGGCGTGAAGCCTGACGACAGCAATGGCAACAGCGATTTCGTATTTCGTGCCAGCCTGCTCAAGAAATTCGCTGAGAGCGACCTCTATCTCAGCTCAAACAAACGCAAGAACACCTTTTTGGTGGAACAAATCCTCTATAGCTTAGCCGCAGGTGCCGCTATGGTAGTGGCCACTCTTTCGTCGTTCTTCTTCCAACAACGCTATGGCAATTTCACACTACCTTTCCTTATCGCACTGGTTATCAGTTATATGTTTAAGGACAGGCTGAAAGACTGGTTGCGGCTTGTCTTTGCCCGACGCGTCAGCAGCAAGGTATTCGACACACGTACCGACTTCAGCATCAAAGGGAGGCATATCGGCTGGAGCAAAGACAGTATGGACTTCATCGACAGCGACACCATCCAACCAGAGGTGATGCAACTCCGGGCACGTACCCCCTTGTTTGACGAAGTGAGCGGCAAGGACGAGAAAGTCATCCTTTTCAGAAAAAAAGTGCAGGTGTGGCGCTGGGAGTTGGCCAAAGCAAGTCCCTTCCCGCTGAAAGGCATCAACGACATCATGCGCTACAATCTCACCGAGTTTGTCCGCAAGATGGACAACCCTAAATTTCCTCTTGCAGGCACTTGGGAAGATGAAGACTACCAACCTGTAGAAGGAAGGAAAATATACCGCCTCACCTTTGTCTTTCAATGCACCTTCGAGGAAAACACAGAATACAAGTGCGTAGTAGTATACTGCGACAAGAATGGGATAGTAAAAGTAGAATAATCAAATCTTTACTGCAAGCGCGCCAACAAATCGTCGCGATAGCTGGCACCGACAGGAATTTTGTTCCCCATCACTGTCACATCCGATTTATCCAAGTCCTGAATATGATTGAAGGAGACAATGAACGATTTGTGAACACGCACAAAACGGTCCTTGGGCAGCAGCTCCTCCAATTCCTTTAAGGCAAACAAAGCCGTGATACGGCGCTGTACGGTGTGGAAAGTGACATATTCATGTTGCCCTTCAATAAAGAGCAAGTCATCGTAATTAATCTTATAAAGTTTGTAATCCGCCTTGACGGTGATGAAATCATTCGACTTGCTGACGGTGTCGGCTGCAGATTGAGGCGTATTCTCTGTTTTTGGCGATACATGGTCGATAGCCTTGTTGATGGCTTGGACGAAACGCGGGAAGTCGAAAGGCTTGAGCAGATAGTCGGAGACGACAAGGTTGAAGGCATCGACGGCATATTCCGAATAAGCCGTAGTAAAGATGACAGCCGGTTTCTTTTCCAAACTTTTCACCAAATCAAGACCCGTCAAATCAGGCATTTGTATATCCAAGAGAATAATATCAACTTCGTTATTCTTCAAGGCATCCATCGCTTCGAAAGCATTGGAGCAAGTGGCAACCAACTGCAAAGACTCCATCTTGGAGACATAGTCATGCAATAGCTTTTGCGCCAGATATTCGTCATCGACGATCATCACATTGTATTTCTCGTTCATAGCTCGATCTTGACTTTATAAATTCCTTTATCTTGTTTTATATCAAATAGATAATCTTCTCCATAGTGCAATGCCAAGCGTTGCTGTACATTGATTTGCCCAATTCCGGATTTCTTTTCCACAGTGACAGGTACAATCGGTTTGGTGTTTTCAGCCACTGTATTGGCAGCTTCAAAACAGAATTTATTGCCTTTTTGTTGCACGCTGACATGGATAAAGCCTTTGGGATGCGTCTCCAAACGACTGTATTTGAAACAGTTTTCGATGATAGGCTGCAACAGCATCGGTGCAATCATGAAATCCTCTTTCTCCACATCCTTTTCAAAAGAGACATCACGCCGCCCGTTCATCCGCATCATCTGGAAGTCGATGAAGTTTTCGATGTAGTTGATTTCCTTGCTCAACGGAATCATCTCAGCCTGACAGTCAACAAGCACATAACGCAACATCTCAGAGAGTTTCAGCACGCTGTTGGCAGCATTGTCGTCGTGGGTATAAACCATAGAATAGATATTGTTCAACGCATTAAACAAGAAATGCGGGTTGATTTGCGACTTCAGATAACGCAACTCCATGTCAAGCTTCTCGCTCTTCAGGCGGTCGGAAATAATCATCTCCTCGTTTTCCTTCCTCTGGTAATAGAAAATCACAGTCACGGCATAAGTCACGATGAACCAAATCAAACGCACAATGTAGGTCATAAAGGAGACTGAGAAACCACCAATCTCAGAGAAAGGCCGTTTCTCGATAATATGCAAAATACACAAGTTAATGACCGTGGAAGCCGCCGCCCAAACGGGGATAGTCAGGATGGAAAGCAAAATGAACAGCACTACCCTGTCTTTCTTCAAGAAATGCAAAATCAGTACCTTATTGATGAAAGCGACCAACAGCACCACCATTGCGACAAAACACAAAGAACTCACCACACGGAAAAGCATGTCGCCATTGGAGTGCACCGTAAAAAACACAATAAACAGCACTATCCAAATAACGCCGTATTTATAGAGCCTTTCCAGCAGGTCGAGTTTTGCATCCGGCAGATTAGGTCTTTTCATTTTCCAGGTTTTATGCCGCAAAGATACGGCTAATCGCCATAATGAAAAAGGATTTTCTTGGAAAAAATGAAAATAAATGGAATAGTTTTCAGTGAAATGACACAATAATTTGTTGAAATCTACGTCTAAAACCAAACAATTTTACTACTTTTGCACCTTATTTTATATAAGCGCAGCAATTTGAAAGAAAGATTTTATGAAGAGACTGATTCTTAACACCTTGGCTATTTCAGCCGCAATTCTCATTCCATTTTTCGGGCGGGCACAAGAGCCTTTGCAACTTACCCTCGACCAAGCCTTGGAAATCGCCCTCTCAGAGAGCAACACCATCAAAATCGCAGACATGACCGTAGAGAAGACGGGGTATGCCAAAAAAGGCAGCTACGCCGCACTTTACCCCAACATCAACGTGAGCGGTTCCTTTCAACGCACACTGCTCAAGCAGGTGATGGTGATGGACATGGGTGGTCAGGCGATGGAAATCAAAGTAGGTCGCGACAACAACATCACTACCTCCGCTTCTGCAAGCATGCCTATAATAAACACCCAGCTTTGGGAGAGCCTGAAACTGTCGGGCATGGATGTGGAACTTGCTGTGGAGCAGGCGCGTTCATCGAGGATTGGGATGATTAAGCAGGTGAAGCAATCTTTCTATGCCGTGCTGCTTGCCCAGAAGTCGTATGATGTAGTTTCCGAAGTCTACAGCAATGCTCAGAAAAATTACGAAAAGACCGATCAACGCTTCAATGTAGGCAAGGCCTCAGAGGTAGAACGCCTGCGGGCGCAAGTCACAATGATGAATGCCGAACCGAATGTGTCGAGCGCAGAGAACACTGTTTTGCTGGCCACATGGCAATTGAAAGCCGTCATGGGCATCGACCTCAACACCGATATTGAAGTGGTAGGTGACCTGAATGACTACATCGACATAATGCTCGCCCCCTACGTCTCGGAAGACGACATCAGCAACAACAGCACTTTGCTCCAACTCGACATCCAAAACCGAATGCTTGAATCAACCATACGGATGCAGAAGAACCAATACATTCCTACCTTGGCTGCAAATATCAATTACAACTACAGTGCCATGGGAGACGCAACATTGAGTTGGTTCCCCTCATCCACCGCGTCGATAAGCCTCAACATCCCCGTCTTCGACGGTTTCCAGAAACACTTCAGCATCAAGCAGACCAAAGTGAGCAAGAACATGCTCGAACTGCAACGCGAAGACACCGAACGCAACCTGCGCATCGCCATCCGCAACTACAACGATCAAATGGCCCTCTGCATCAAGAACTACCAAGCCGCAAATGCCACAGTTGACATTGCACAAAAGAGCTACGATATCTCCGAAAAGATGTACGAAGTAGGAAAGGCCACTATGGTGGAACTTAACGATGCCCAAGTGGCATTATTGCAGGCGCAACTCACGCAGGCACAAGCGGTATACAATTTCATGGTCGCCAAGGCCTCTTTGGATGAATTAATAGGAAAAGCAGAATAAAAATATAAACCGATGAAATACAACAAACCAACCCTTATCACTATCGCCACAATCCTGCTGATGACAGCTTGCGGCTCGAAAGACACCACCACAACAACAGGACAGACTCCAGAAAAGGCAGCACCTGTGGTCAGCGTCATCACGGCACAGGCCGAAGACGTGGATGTGAGCAACACCTTCACCTCCAACATTGAGCCTTATGCCACCAACAACATCGTATCGCAAACGGCAGGTCGTATCGTGAGTATCAACGCCGAAGTGGGCAACCAAGTCCGCAAGGGCCAGCTCTTGGCCAAGATGGACGACGTGAACCTTGTCAAGACACGTATGCAGTTCATCAATGACTCAACGGAACTTAGCCGTTTGACCGAACTCTATAAAATAGGAGCCGTCTCCCAAGCCGACTATGATATGGCCAAACTTGCCTTGGACATCACCAAGAAGACCTATAACAACCTATTGGAGAACACCTACTTGCGCAGCCCCATCAATGGTGTGGTGACTGCCCGTAACTACGATATGGGCGACATGTATAGCATGGCTCAGCCCATTTTCATCGTCGAGCAAATTACGCCCGTGAAGATGTTGGTCAACATTTCGGAGAGCCTATTCACCCAAGTCCACAAAGGCATGGAGTTCGACATTTCCGTCGACGCTTATCCGAACGAAGTCTTCAAAGGCACGGTGAACTTGCTCTACCCCACCGTCAATGCAGCCACACACACCTTCCCCGTTGAAGTCATTTGTGACAATAAAGACCAACGTTTGCGTCCCGGCATGTTTGCCCGCGTGACAGCTACTTTCGGCATCAACCATAACGTCGTGGTGCCCGATGTCGCCGTGGTCAAACAGCAAGGTTCAGGTGAACATTTCATCTATGTGCTCAATGCCGACAACACGGTAACATACACCAAGGTGGAACTTGGTCGCCGCATGGGAAACCGCTATGAGATTCTATCAGGCATCAAAGAGGGCGACAAGGTTGTTACCGAAGGACAAGTGAGGTTAAAGAATGGCGTTAGTGTAACTGTAAAATAATACCCATGAGTTTACAACGAACAGCAGTCAATAATTCGGTGACGACAGCCTTGGTTTTTGTCGCCATCGCCATCTTCGGTATCTTCTCCCTGATGAACCTCTCCATCAACCAGTTACCTAACATGGAGACGAACTTCATCATGGTGATGACCTCCTATCCGGGAGCCAGTGCCGCTGATATTGAAACCAATATCTCCAAGACTTTGGAGAACACCTTAAATGCCGTCCCCGACCTGAAGCACATCTCCTCTACCTCGCGTGAGAACACTTCGGTGCTTTCCCTTGAGTTTGAAAGTGGCATCGACATTGAGACGGCTACCAATAACGTGCGCGACAAGATTGACATCGTCAGAAACTATTTGCCTGACGGTGCCACCAACCCCGTCCTGTTCAAGTTCAATGCCGAGGACATGCCCATCATGCTCATCAGCGTAACAGCCGAAGAGAGCCTACCCGCACTGGACAAGATCATTGACGACCGAGTCACCACACCTTTGGCACGTGTGAGCGGCGTAGGTACGGTTTCTGCCAATGGTGCACCCAAACGTGAAATCCAAATCTATGTTGACCCGAACAAATTGGAGGCCTACAATCTAACTCTAGAGAGTATTTCACAGACCTTAGCTACCGAAAACCAGAATATTCCTGCCGGTTACATCGATATCGGCTCCAACAGTTACAGTTTGCGTATCCAGAAGGAATTCACCTCTGCCAAGGAAATGGAGGACGTCATCGTAGGTTCGCGCAATGGTGCGCCAATCTATTTGCGTGACGTAGCCAATGTCAATGACGGTTCAGAGGAACGTATCCAGGAGTCATACAGCAACGGTCGCCAAGGTGCCACCATCATTATTCAAAAGCAAACTGATGCCAACGCGGTTATTGTCATTAAAGGCATCAAGAAACAACTGGAAGTCATCGAGCCTACCCTACCCTCTGATGTCAAGCTGAATATCATCGTTGACGGCTCCACCTCCATTCAAAACACCATCAACAACCTTCGTGACACTATCTTCATCACTTTCTTGTTGGTCATGCTCGTGGTGTTCGTGTTTCTCGGTCGTTGGCGTGCCACTTTCATTATCGTGTTGGCCATCCCGATTTCGTTGCTGGCGTCATTGATTTACCTATATGCCACAGGCAACACACTGAATATCATCTCCATGTCGTCACTGACCATTGCCATCGGTATGGTCGTAGACGATGCCATCGTGGTGTTGGAGAACATCACCACACATATCGAACGTGGCTCCAAGCCCAAGGAGGCCGCTGTTCACGCCACCCAGGAGGTACAACTTTCAGTTATTGCCTCCACCCTTACGATGTTGGCTGTGTTCCTGCCTTTGACGATGATTAAAGGCACCACAGGCGTGATGTTCAAGCAATTGGGTTGGATTGTTTCTATCATTATGGTTGTGTCCACCACTGGTGCCTTGACCTTAGTGCCGATGATGTGCTCCCGCATGCTGGTGATGAACCCCCACCAGAGCAAGTTCCACAAGGCCCTCTTCCGCCCCATCAACAAAGGATTGGACGCCATCAGCAACGCCTATGCCCGACTCATCAACTGGTGTGTTAACCATCGCAAGGTGATTATTCTAGGAATGTTAGTTCTGTTTGCCCTGTCCATCGTCCTCCTCGCCCCCACTTTGAAGACCGAGATGATGCCCAAGATGGACGAAGGCCGTCTGAGCATCAGCATCGAACTGCCCACAGGTACAGGACAAGATGTCACTGGAGCCTTTGCCAAGAGTCTTGCTGAAGACTTCATGCAGATTCCCGAAATTAAGATATGTAACTATAGCTTCGGTCAAGCCGATTCTGACAACGCTTTTGCGTCTATGCGAAACAATGGTACCCATATCATATCGTTCAATCTGCGCCTTGGTACCAAGACAGAACGCCGCAAAGCGGGAATGCGTAAGACCAGTGAGGTAGCCGACGAGATTCGTACCAAACTGAACGCCATGCCTGAAATCAAGAAAGCCAATGTCAGCGAAGGTGGAGGCGGTATGGGAGGCATGAGCAGCGTTCAAGTCGAAATCTACGGTTATGACTTCAATACTACCGACATTGTGGCCAACGAGATTGCCCAAAAACTGCGCGACAGAGGCATCCTGCAAGTCATTGTCAGCCGTGACGCATACACTCCTGAATACCAGGTCGATTTCGACCGCGAAAAGCTTGCCTTGAACGGACTGAACAGCACTACAGCAGCTACCTACGTCAAGAACCGCATCAACGGATCGGTGAATTCCTACTACCGTGAGGACGGAGAAGAATACGATATCCGTGTGCGCTATGCCCCAGAATTCCGCAAAAGCGTGGAGGACATTGAAGACATCAAGATATACAATAGCTATGGACAGCCCGTCCGCGTCGGCGACCTCGGTCAGGTGGTCGAATCACTAACGCCACCACAAATTCAGCGCAAAGACCGTGAGCGTATGGTCAGCGTCACCGCCGTGGTTGGTAAAGGACAGGTGCTGAGTGATGTAGTGAAGATGTGCCAGGAAGTTATCGACGACACTGAAATCCCTGCTGAAATCATGACTAAAATCGCCGGTGACTATGAAACCCAACAGGAGATGTTTGGCGACTTACTCACTCTGCTCGTCCTCATCATCATCTTGGTCTACATCGTAATGGCTTCGCAGTTCGAGAATTTGATGAAACCTTTCGTCATCATGTTTTCTGTACCTTTCACTTTCACCGGCGTGTTGCTTGGCTTGTGGGTCACCAACACTGCCTTGGGCGCTATGGCCTTTGTAGGTGTATTGATTCTGATGGGTATCGTCGTGAAAAACGGTATCGTGCTCATTGACTACACCACCCTACTCGAAGAGCGTGGCGTAGAGGTAAAAGAAGCGACAGTTAGAGCCGCCCGTTCGCGTTTGCGCCCCATCCTGATGACCACACTGACCACCGTTTTGGGTATGATTCCGTTGGCTATCGGTCGCGGCGAAGGTGCCGAAATGTGGAATGCCTTGGGTATTACCGTAGCCTGGGGATTAACGGTGTCAACTCTCATCACATTGTTACTCATTCCTGCATTATATTGTTCCTTGGAGACAAGAAATGTTCGTAGAAAAAAACGTAAAGCAGAGGAAGCCCTCACCAAGACCGAAAATATCCGATAAGCCATGAAAGCATTATTAATAACCTATAACCAAGCCTACTACGATGAAATCGCCAAAGTATTGAACGACAACGGCGTAAAAGGTTTCACCGAATGGAATGAGATCAAAGGACACGGAAGCAACAGCGGCGAGCCACACTACGGTACCCACGCTTGGCCAACCCTCAACAACGCTATCATCAGCATCGTCCCTGACGAAGCCGTCGATGGCATCTTGAAACAACTCAAAGAAAAAGACCTGAAGTCACCAGAACTGGGACTTCGGGCCTTTTACTGGAATGTTGAAGGAACGGTCTGATGCTGAGGCGGAATCGTCCGCAATCAAGGCTCGATGGAGACCAACTCCAACTCTATCAAAAGCGGTGAATAAGGAGGCAACAATGCCTTGTCGATTTCAACCTCACCAAATGCTTGTGAGGAAGGAGACAGCAACTTGACTTTTGCGCCAGGTGCCATCTTCAATAGAGCTTCTTCTATGGCGGGTATCATTTCGCCTTGACCAATAATGAACGACATAGGCTCACCATAGTCATAGCTCGACTCCACCAACTCGCCTTTCAAGTTATTCAAAGTGTAATGTACACTCACTTTGTCGCCCGACTTGGCCATATTACCCTCTCCTTTCTCAACGGGAATGATGTATAGACCTGACTCGGTGGGGTCAACAGTAATGCCATTGTCCTTGACATATTCATCAATCAGTTGCGATTCTTCCAACAACAGACGTTGCTTCTCAGCCTCTTGCTCTGCTTCGAGTTTCGCCTGCTTGGCATCATGTTCGGCTTGGTCCATGACATCGTTCATGCGCATCTTGACGACTAAAGCAGCATAAGGCTTGATATATTTATCGAAACCGGTGCTGTCGAAACCCAACTCTGAGGGAATCACGAAACGCATCGTCCCTCCTTCCGGGACCATACCCATTGCTTCGGTGAAACCCTTGCAAATGAACTCTTCTCCATATTGCATATCCAAAGATTCCACGTCAAAACTATTCATCACTGTATCGCCATCGACGGTACACATCAAAAAGTCCAAATTGACATAATCGCCCAGTTTGGCACACTTGCCCTTACCCATCGTTTCCATTACAATCAGCCCCGACCCGGTAACTTTGTTCTTCGGGTTGGCCTGCAAACCTACAAGATAATCGTTTTCCAACAGACGCAAACTATCGAGTCTGGCCCTTCTCTCGGCTTCAATTACCTCCAATGGTTTGATGGACAATAGCTTGAGGTCATAATAGATAGGTTCACCTAAATACTCTTTTGGCACATCTACCCCCATCAACTTGACAAATACCGAATCAGACAACACGACCAAACGAGCCGAGTCACCCACATGCATCATACGCAAGGCATCCGGCACATCGCCAACGAAATCACTCGTTTGAACCTTCAATTCCAACGGTTTGTCGCCCACTGTAGTGAACAACATCGTATCATTGAAATACTGAGCCATTTCGATAGTCACGGCATCACCAACTCGTGGCATGTCACCCTCAACATGACGTTCAAAGAACTTCATGTAGGCTCCGTTTTCCATCTTATCATAACCCGAATAGACGGAATCGTTTTTGCAGGAAACCATCAAAAGCAACAGAGTTGCGACGGCTGCCAACTTATGAATCCTGTTCATCGCGGCATATCTTCAAAGTCAACGAGCTCCACCTCAAACTTCAAGTTGGAGTAAGGCTTGATCACATCACCAGCGGCACGGTCGCCATAGGCAAGGTAGTAAGGGATGTAAAGGACGCCCTTCTCGCCTTTTGACATGAGAGCAATGCCTTCGTCCCAACCAGGAATGACTTGACCGACACCCAAGGGGAATTGGATGGGCTGCTCCCTGTCGTATGAAGAGTCAAACTTAGTACCATCGAGTAATGTACCCGTGTAGTGTATATGCACAATTTGTCCGGCTTCAGGCTTTTCGCCGTTACCTTCCTGTGTCATAACATAGTATAGACCCGATTCGGTGGGTTCTGCAACAATCTTGTTTTGGGCAAGGAAATCCTTCAAAGCTTGTGCAGCTTGAGCGCTCTCTTCCGGATGATCGGCAACCATCTTGGCTACACGCTCAGCAGTGGCTTTTTGGTTCTTAGCGGCCATACGTTTAGCATATTCACTCTCGGGATAGATGTCTTCAATGCGCATGTCAAAACGCATCACGTCTGTCGAGACGAACTGCGAAGGAAGTGTAGGTTGACCGAAGAAGGTGCGGAATGTCGAGTCGATGTTGACGATGAAAGATACTGAGTCGCCAACGTGCACCATGGAAAGGCCTTCAAAGACATCGCCAGGATAAAGCGATTCGATGAGTTGGAAAGTGTTTGACATTGTGGGCACGATGGAAGCCGTGTCATTGACGACGCAACACAACGTGGCATCAATCAGATCGCCCATCTTCGGAGTTTCACCGGTGTTCTGCTCATGGAAGCAGTAGTACAAACCATTTTGAGTTTTTTGATAGCCTTCATAAGGCACTTTCTCTTGACTGCAAGCACTTGCGCCTGCAAACAACATGGCAACAAAGGCCATGAACATGAAATTTTTGTTCATTTTTTTTGTGATTTATAATGTTTACTTATTTGATTTCAAGGAGTTCCACATCAAAAACAAGGTTGCTGTATGCCGGAATATTACCATAAGGATTCTCACCATAGGCAAGATTATAAGGCAACACAAAGCGTCCCTTCTCGCCTACACGCAATATTCCGACAGCTTCCTCAAGGCCTAAAAGCACACTGTGTTCACCATATTTCAACTCATAGGAGCCTCCAAGTTGGTCAGAACTGCCCAAAGGTGTACCGTCCAAATAATAGGCATCAAATTTAATACGAGCTGTCTGGCCTTCCTCAACCTTGGCACCTGATGTGGTGACGGTCTTGGCGAAAACCAGTCCTGAATTGGTGTAATTTGTCATATCGTTTGCTTTGATATAGTCCAAAAGTGCCTGCTCCGACTTAGCTTTCAATGCCTTCATATCTTCCTCTGCTTTTTTGATAAGCTCTTCCTTTGTCGTGATTTTTAACAACTTAATATCATAAACCATATTAGAGTAAGCCGGCACGTTACCCACCTGATGCTCACCATAAGCCATGTCATAAGGAACAATAGCCTTCACCCGTTCGCCAAGATGCATTTTCGGCAAGATAACCTCCCAACCTGGAATAACAAAATTGTCACCCAAGACAAAAGTGAACTTTTCATCCATGTCATAAGTAGATCCAACAAGTTGACCATTAAGTAGATAAGCAGCAAAATCGAGCTCCACTTTCTCGCCTTTCACGGGACAACGCCCTTTACCTTTTTCCACAGGAATGATATAAACCCCTGACTCCAAAGGCATCTCTTTGATGTTTTCTTTCTCAATGTAGGCTGCCAATTCCCTTCTTGAAGCTTCTATTAGTTGCTCTTTCATACGTTCGATTCCAGCTTGAAAATCCTTTTCTGACATCAGCTCCACCAGCTTCACCTCGTATCGGAAATAATCGTCAGCCTTAAGCCCCACTTCAGCAGGATCCTGATCGTAATACAGCACCGCAACGGAATCGGCTTTAACATAAAACGAAGCTGAATCGCCGACGTGCATCATGGCATACGCCTCCTGCAAATCGCCAGGGAACTTCGACTCCAAATATTGCGAATAGACGTCTCTGCCCGTACTCTGGAAATCATAATACAAAGAATCGTTCAGATAACACGCCATCTCCACCTTCAGAAAGTCAGTCAGCTCAGGCTTCGGAGCCGTAGCATCTTGATGATAGAACTTGTAATACAGGCCGTTAGAAGTTTTAGTGTAGCCTGGGAATCTTCCTTTGTCACATGATGCCAAAAACATCAATGCTGAAAGGCAGATCATTGTGATTGACAAACAGTTTTTTTTCATAATTTATTGATTATCCATTATTTTTATCGTATATACCAAAGTGGAATATTATGGAATCCTATCATCGTCACCATGTAAACCGAAGGCCAGATGGTAGGGGATGATGAGTTTGGCAGCATCTCCAAAATGCAAACAAGCCACAGCTTCATCAAGACCTGTTTCCACGCTGCCGTCACCCACCTTGAAAGTCTTCACACCGTCGTTTTCAGAGGAATAAAACAACTCGCCCTTCAAGGAATGAAGCTGATATTCCAAGCTGATGACATCTCCGCTTTCTATTTGTCTTCCTGAGCCTTGGTTCAAAACCTGATAGCGAAGCCCCGTGCCTGTCTGCTTCATCTCCAAACCATGACGGCGCACATAATTGTCAATCTCTTCCTGCTCTTCATTCAAAAGATAACGGTTGGCGGTCTCCATACTTTGCTTCATATCCTGCTTGGAAAATTCCACTGTTTTTTTTGGCGACTCACCACAGGCAAAGACTACAACCAGTAACAACAAGGCCAAATATTTAGACTTATTCATCATAATGCAACTCATCATATTCGTGTAAAATGGATTTCAAATGCACCACGGTTGCATCAAGTGACAAGCTGGTGCTGCCACCTGCCGCATTGACGTGGCCACCACCCTTGTAATGCTTGTTGGCCAAGTCATTGACAGAGAAACTACCCTTCGAGCGGAATGAAAGCCTGATTTGGTCCTGTCGTTCCGTAATCAACACCGCCATCTTGATTTTTTTCATCGAAAGCGGGAAATTGACAATTCCCTCAGTGTCACCGGGCTGAAATCCAAAACGTTCCATCTCATTTATACTCAAAGAAATAATGGCAACAGCATAATCCTTAAGCACCTCCATCTTTTGACCGATGGCATAACCCAACAGACGCAAACGACCCTCAGTGAAACTATCGTACACCATTTCATGAATCAATTTATACGACATTGACATGCCAACCAACTTACTCATCAGGTCGAAGGTACGAGGATGGTAGATAGAATGGGAGAAACAGCCTGTATCGGTCATAATGCCAACAATCAGATTGGTCGCCACACCTTCCGTAATGAATTGTTCACCATAGTGGAGAATGATTTCGGCAACAATCTCTGAAGCACTCGACACTTTTGTCTCAGAGTAATAGCACGTTATATGGTCCAGTTCCGGGTCAATATGATGATCAACCAAGATACGAGGACAGCGCGTCTTCCCAATTTCATTATGCAATACAGCACTACGAGACAAATTGTTGAAATCCAACATTACAATGGCTTCTGCCTCAGCAATGGCAGCCTTACACGATTCGTCCTCGCGTTCGAAAATGAGGATTTCGGTCGCACCTGGCATCCAAGCCAAAAAATCAGGGAAGACATTGGGGCACACCATCTTGACCGTATGACCTTTCAGCCTCAGAAACTCAGCCATAGCCAACATCGAACCGAGAGCATCCCCATCGGGATTGACATGACAAACCAACACAAAACACTTGGGAGTCAGTAAGATGTCATCAAATTTATCGAAAAATTCTACTGTTTGCATAACTTTCAGAAAAGTTTGCAAAGTTACAAAATAATTCGTTTCAACGCACGAAACGACACCTTAATTAATATAATAGCCTCTCATCGCGGCAACAAAACCTCAAACCGATCGTCGTCATAAACCAATATAATTTGTTTCAAGCCATTGAAAGATGCAGGTAATGATGACTCAGAAAGCTCAGAAGAGGCGGGCGACTCGACAGCGTCAAACAATGTTCCTTCTACCGACTTTTCAATGGCCTTTTCCACTTCAACCGATGAATCAACAGGTACAACAGCAGCTCGATGTTCCATGAAAGGCTCAGAAACTGTCATTGGTCCCTTGCCAAAAACAATCCATTCAAGATTATATTCAGGGAAAGTCTCTTTCAGCTTCTTTACAAACTCGAGACTGGGGTTATTGCGGCCGGCAAGAAGATGCGACACATTTGAAGGCTGGATGCCAAGCCGCGCGGCAAATTCGGCAGCGGTCAAATTCTTGGCCCTAATGATATGGGCGATGCGGTCTTTCATTTCATCGTATTCCATGAGATAGTCACTCCTATTATTTTTGATTTTCACATTCCATTTCGGTTACAAAAGTAAATTTTTTTGTTTTACAAAATTCAACTCCGCGGATTTTATTTTTGTAAATATCTAAAACACCCATTATTATTTCAATGTTTAATTTAGATAAAAGCATTTATATATTTATATTTCAATGTATTAAATGTATCAAGTATAGTAAACTATATTTCTATGATTATTTGATTATTTCTTATAAAACAACTTTAGATAATACTATATAAATATTTGTTATAAAGCATTTTACCATAGTTTTCTTTTAATTGGTATACGGTTTTAAGCAACTAAATTCGATGTATTATTGTATCTTTTGTTGTTTATTTGTAAATATCACTAATATATTGTTGATATTTAATTATTTACATTTTACTATTTTACAAATGTAATTATTACATGTTGGATAGTTTTGTAATCCGAAAAATGCTGAATTTTGCGTTTCCCAGCCCACTTTGACCTAACTGTTCATCTTGTAGCCAAAACCTTTTCACGGGCTCAAAAAAGGCTTTGTAACCGCCCTGCCCTTTTCATGATTTTTTCTCTATTGCAACCGCACTTAGTACATTATTTGTTTTCATTCATAATAATTTACTATTTTTACAGCCGAATTTCCCATCATGAGGAACAGATTGTTTTACATATTTATTTTGTTGACATTGAGCCTGCTATGTTTTTCCCAAGAGCCCGCTCAAGACTCCGTTGTGCTGAAAAAGCCGAAAGAGACCCCCAGCCTTCCCGTCGATTCCTCTTTCGTCACCTTCTCCAACATCCATTTCGACAGCATTTTTCTGAATAAAAGAAGAGTCATTGACACCAACACTTTTTACGCACCCGTCTTTGACCCTTTGGAGAAACAACATACCATCTACAGCACCTTAAGCAATATTGGATTGGCGCACAAATCGATGCAATTCAACGCTAAACGTGAGACAGGATTTGATATGAGCCTACCCTCTTTCGTCGCATACATACAAAACGAACGCAACATGGTCAGCTACCAAAGTGTGCTCCCTTATTCAGAACTGCGTTACGTAATGACTTCAGGCGACAAGGAGCTACATTTCGACTTCCGATTTGGCAGGCAAATTACGAAACGCCTGTTCCTTTCTTTCGACTTCAGACCAGAAATATCGCCGGGAGTGTTCAAAAACAACAAATCTTTCAACACAAGCTTTTGGATTAATTTGCATTACTTTACCGAGAGTCAACGTTATGCAGCGATGGTATATGCATATCGCAACAGGCTGGAAATGCAAGAAAACGGCGGTATCACCAACGACGCATCCTATACCTCACATACCGAAACCGACAATTCCGTCATTTCCACCCATCTCAACAACGCCGTCAATAACATAAAATCGAGCGGAGTGGGGATAGAGCATTATTTCAACCTGTTACCGCTGAAAACCAAGGTAAAAGCAGAGACTCCGCAGCCTCATCCCATTATCAACAATTCGTCCGTTGATTCCTTACCGGTTGATTCCTTACCGGTTGATTCTTTACCCTTTGATTCTTTATTGGTTGATTCCTTGCCGGTTGATTCCTTATTGGTTGATTCCTTACTGACAAAGCAAGACACCATTGTCACAGACACCTTACCCGTACAATACGACATCAAGAAAAGGAAGTTCACCCTTGGACGCATCTGCCACGAATTCAACTACCAACTCAATCAACTGTATTACAACGAGTCATCCTCTTCTATCACCTTTTACAGGCCTTACGACACATTGCTCAACACCTCAAAAACCACTGATAGCACCATAGTACAAGCCATACGCAACACATTGAAATGGAATAATTTAGGATACAAAAGGTATGATGACGACATTCCTTTTTACCTCTATGCAGGTATCACTCATGGGTTTTACAAAGTGAGACAATACGATTATTTGGAAGACGAAACCGTTTTGTCATGCAATTATCAACAACTTAGCGTCAACGGCGGCATCATCGTCAATCTGTTCCAATCAACACGCATTACGGGACAAGCCGACCTCGTAGCATTAGGCTATCAAATCGGCGATTTCAACATACGCGGCCAATGGAAACAATTCATAGGCACAAGCAATAAAAACTTTGGCTTTGCCACCTTTGACGCACAATTCAAACGACAGAGTGCCAATTGGTTTGAGGAAGAATACTATTCAAACCATTTCCGTTGGGACAACGACTTCAGGGCTTCTACTTACCTCACCTTTGACCTTAAGTATACATACAAAGAATACTGCATCGGCGTAAAAAACACCAGTGTCTCACAGTATATCTATTTCGGAGCCGACGCCTATCCTGCACAATTCGACGGCTCAATTAATATATGGGAGGCATACCTCAGTTTTCACCAAAGCATAAAACGTTTCGAATTTGAAGGTTTTGCGCGCCTCCAAAAAGCGAACAACGAAGATGTTATACATCTGCCTTTAGTCATGGCCCGGCTGAGATTCTCATATTCGATACCCATTTTCCGCAAGGCGGCCACCTTACAACCCATCCTGTCCGTGAGCTTTTTCACCAAGTATTTCGCCGATGCCTACATGCCTGCCACACGCACATTCTACCTCCAAAATGACGTTGAAATAGGCAACTACCCCTTCATTGACCTCGCTTTGGCCATCAAAGTGAAAAAAGCCAACATCTTTGTCTCATACAGCAATATGATGCTGCTGACAGGCAACTACGACTCGTTTATTGCACCTCATTACCCTATGCGCAGCAGTAAAATCTTTTTCGGCGTCAACTGGAGACTATTCAACTGAAAAACCATTTCTATCACAAAACAAGCCTATGTTGCAAACCGACCTTATCCCAACCACCAATACCCTAACAGGAATCAGCGACACCCTGTCTCATGTCCAAGACAGTTTGGTGCAAAATGAGGTTGTCAGCAACATCATGGAACAAGCGTCGGCAGGCGGTTCGTCGCGTCAGATCGGTTTAACTATCGCCATCATCGGCCTACTGATCTTCACCGCCCACCTCTTCAGCGAAATCTTCAGTCGCAAGCGTATCCCTGACGTGTTGTTCCTTATTATCATCGGACTGCTCATCGGTCCTGTGTTCCACTGGATTTCGCCAGAGAGCTTAGGCAATGCCGGCAGTCTTTTTTCAGGCATCACATTGGTCACCATTTTGTTTGAGAGCGGCACACAGTTACGGTTCAGTGCGCTGAAAGACTCTTTTAGCGGTGCTTTGAAACTCACAGCGTTGAACTTCATTCTTTCAGCCGTTGTCGTATGGCTTGTAGGGTGGCTGGTGTTGGATTTAGACCCTGCTGTCAGCATGATATTAGGCTGCATGTTGGGTGGCACGGCTTCGGCTGTTGTGATTCCCATCGTCAGGCAGCTTCACATGTCAGAGAAACCCGCCATTATGCTCATTCTGGAGGCCGCTATCGGCAATGTGTTCAGCATTGTTCTCGCTTTAGCCCTTATGCAGGCCGTCAAGAGCAAGCACCTTGAGTTTGGTGCCATCCTCGGCAACATCTTCTCCTCGTTCATCCTCGCCACCGTTATGGGACTCTTTGGCGCCATATTCTGGGCCTTGATTCTCGACCAAATCCGTAACATCAAATACTCCATTCTCACCACCCCGGCCTTTGTGTTCATTATATATGGCCTCAATGAATGGATGGGATTCAGCGGTGCCATCGCAGCACTTGCTTTCGGCATCGGCTTGGCCAACATCGATGCTATCTACAACGCATGGCTCAAGAAATTCATCAAAAAAGTGCCCGTCAACCTCAACGAAACCGAGCGTTCCTTGTTCTCCGAACTGGTATTGCTGCTAAAGACTTTCTTCTTCATATATGTAGGCATCTCAATCCAGCTCACCCATTGGCACCCTATCGTTATTGGATTAGGAATCAGCATATTGCTATTCATTTTTAGAATCCCCGCCGTTCGATTTGCCATTTCCAGAAAGGAAGGCATACCCGATAAGGAATTGGCATTCATGTCGGCACTAAACCCAAAGGGACTAACTGCCGCCGTGTTAGCCACACAAGCCCTCATCTACATCCCCAATGTAGAAATGGCCCTGTTCGTAAGAAACATTGTTTTCTCCGTCATCCTCTTCAGTATCGTCATCAACTCCATCCTCATCCCATTGATTGATAAAGAAAAAGGATTATACCGATTCTATCTGCGGATGCTCAGCTTCAACCAAAAGATGAAAAACATCGTCTACAAAACCAAGGAAGAAAGTGATGCCAGACGCAGATACCATTCCAAGGCATACGAAATCGTGGACGATGTGTTTCATTCCGAAGTTATCACCGAAATCATCGAGCAACAAGACAAACCGGGTGCCATTAATAATAAGGTGGAGTCTCACAATATGGACGTAGCCGATTAGTTTGTTTATATTGTGTAAAAATTACATTTATCATTATATTGAGAATCAATATAATATATTATTTCTTTATATAAAAGTGTATTTTTTACACAAATAACCGTTGCCGATTTGAAAAATAGTAGTAATTTTGCGTCAAATTTACACAAGATGGAAAAAGGAAAATACACATACGATTATCCGCGTCCTGCCGTGACGACAGACTGTGTAGTGTTCGGCTTCGATGGTCACAACTTGAAGATTCTGCTCATCGAGCGTGGTTTGGAGCCTTACAAAGGTTGCTGGGCTTTCCCAGGCGGTTTCCTCAACATGGACGAGACAGCAGAGCAGGGTGCCCTACGCGAGCTACGTGAGGAGACCGGTCTCGACTTGAACTATCTAAAACAAGTCGGTGCCTTCAGCGACGTCAACCGCGATCCACGCACACGTGTTATCACTATCGCTTTCTATGCTTTGGCCAAAAAATCGAGTGTAAGAGGCGGCGATGATGCAGCCCGTGCACAATGGTTCCCCATTGACGACATACCGCATCTGGCATTCGACCACGACTATATCCTACGCAAAACCATGAACAAGCTCAGGCAAGACCTCCACTTCGAGCCCATCGGCTTCGGCCTTTTGGACGAGCAATTCTCCATTCCCGAGCTGCAACGTCTCTACGAGGCCATTCTGGGCGTGCGCTTCGACCGGCGCAACTTCCACAAGAAGATGCTGCAAACCGGCATCCTTGAAGAGATTGACGAGTCGTCTCCTTCTTTCTTTGGAGAAAACAACGAATTGCGCAGCATGAGTATCGACGCACTTTTTAGCGACAGGTCTCCAGAGTCAACCCTCTCCTGCTCCACCCACGACGATGACAGCCGATCAACCCGCAAATGGGGTACAAAATTTCGCTTCAACAAAAAGCGTTACGACGAACTCAAAGAAGACAGCAACTTCAAACTTGAATTTTAACACACTAACTAATTAACAATTAAACAACAAACAATTAAACATTATGAAAACCCAAATCTACAATTTGATTATTTTAGACAAGAGCGGATCGATGAACTGCATAGCCAAAGCTGCCATTTCAGGATTCAACGAGACCGTGGGCGGCATCCGCTCCGCACAAAAACGCTTCAATGACACGCAAGAGCACTTCGTCTCACTGATGGTCTTTTGCAACTGTGAGAAACGGTTGATCTATGACAAAGTGCCCGTCACCGATGTCAAGGAACTGACCTCAGAAGACTACCGTCCATGCTGCGGCACGCCATTATACGATGCCATGGGCATCAGCATCATCGGCCTGTTCAATGAAATTAAGGACAAGGAAGACGCCACCGCCGTGGTCACCGTCATCACCGACGGGCTGGAGAACGCCTCGAAGGAATACTCCGGCAAGGCCATCAAAGCCCTTGTGGAACGCATGAAGGACAAAGAAGGCTGGAGCTTTGCCTACATCGGAGCCAATCAGGATGTCAAGGCCGTGTCACAATCTCTCAGCATCGACGATGCCATTGCCTTCGACTATAACGAAGAAGGGACACGGGAGGCATTCGAACGCGACAATAAAGCCAGAATGAAGAAATACGGTTTCATGAGTTCGGTATTTGCCGCCACCAGCGGCATGACCCGCGAAGAGCGCAAAGTCTACCGCTCGAGAGCAAACAAAGACAACTCTTATTTTGACGAAAAAGACAAAGAATAAAACGCCGTATGGCATGAGCCATCCTTAAAACAATACAAAGATTATGTACCAAGCCGGGAAAAGATAAAGCTTTTCCCGGCTTTTTGAATACTATTCACCAAACACAGCCTGCATCCGCCGCATGGCCTCCACTATCGTCGAACGCGGACACGCCAAGTTGATGCGGAAGAAGCCACTGCCCTCTTCACCGAACTCTTTGCCACGGTTCAGGCCCAACTGTGCCTCCTGCGTCATCTTGCGCCATAACTCTTCCTCAGAGAGGCCGTAGCCATTGAAGTCGAGCCACATCATGTAAGTGGCCTGTGGCTTGTTAAACTTCACCTTGGGCAAATGGGCTGACAAGAAACAGGAGACATAATCAATGTTACCCTGCACGTATTCAAGCAGTTGTTCAAGCCATTCGTCACCATAAGTCATGGCAGCTTGGGTAGAGACCTTGCCGAAGATATTGCCAAGATGCGCCTCCATATCATTAACATAATCGGTGTAGGTCTTTCTAATCTCGGGATTGGGAATGATAGCCGTAGACGTAGCCAGGCCTGCAAGATTAAAGGTCTTTGAAGCCGCGTGGAAAGTAATGCTGTTAAGAGCATACTGATGCCCCAGTGTAGCAAAAGGCGTATGTCTATAGCCTGGCAACACAAGGTCGCTATGTATTTCGTCAGAAATGACCATCACCTTGTTCAGGAGGCACATTTCGCCCAACAACAGTAACTCATCGGTACGCCAGCAACGCCCCACCGGATTATGCGGATTACAAAGAATCAGCATTTTAGCCGTCTTTACTTGTTCAGCCAATTGGTCAAAGTTGATTTCATAGCCGTCACCTCTGTCAACCAAAGTATTGTAGACTAGCTTACGTCCATGACTGGCCACCGCATGATGGAAAGGCGGATAAACAGGAGGCTGGATGATGATTTCGTCACCAGGCTTGGTAAACGCCATCACCGCCATATTGAAGCCACAGACCACACCCGGCACAAACGACAGCCACTCCTGTTTTACATTCCAATGGTGACGGCGTTTCAGCCACCCCACAATTGATTGAAAATAAGCATCATCCTTGAAGTGATATCCATAAACCGGATGTTCGGCTCGCTCGATGACGGCCTTACGGACGAAATCAGGGGTCTCAAAATCCATGTCGGCCACCCACATAGGCAGCACGTCGGGATTACCGAACACTTGCTGCCGCAAATCATACTTAACGCAGTTAGTATCAGCGCGATTGATTATTTTATCGAAATCGTATTGCATCTTTTGATAGTTTTGATGTTGCAAAAGTGCAAAAAAAAATCAATCCTCGGTGGGTTGGATAACGAAAAAAAATGTATTTTTGCAGCCACAAAACAAGAAGACGTTCTTTTACGTTTGGGGGAGTCGCATAGTGGCAATTGCAACAGACTGTAAATCTGTCCGGGAATCCGTTCGGTGGTTCGAGTCCACCCTCCCCCACACAAATCGGAGACTGCTGAGGCAGTCTTTTTTTTGTGTTTTTTTACTTTTTTTTACACTTTTTCCACCAACTGATAAATTTTTGTTTATTTTTGCACAGAAACCAACATTATTTATATGAAGATTTTTGTCGCCAAACTAGCATTCAAAACCACATCGGAAGACCTGCGCACTTTGTTCGAACAATTTGGAGAAGTGGAGTCATGCAAAGTCATTATGGATCACGAAACGGGCCGCTCGAAATGCTACGGCTTTGTGGAGATGCCTAACGATGCCGAAGCATACAAGGCCATCGTGGAGACTGACGAGACTGTATTTATGGGTAACGAGCTGCAAGTCAAGAAGTCGCGCCCACAAGTAAGTGCCGCTAAACCTGTAAAGCCGCAAAGACCCCGTATCTCCTATCATCCGAATAACCAGAAGAAAACGGAATAAGTATCGGTAAGAATTGTTTTTTTTCAACTGAAAGCCTTGACATAAAGAAAAAAGACGTATTTTTGCAGCCGAAAAAATGATGGTCTGGTAGCTCAGCTGGATAGAGCAACAGCCTTCTAAGCTGTGGGTCTTGGGTTCGAATCCCAACCGGATCACGGTTTACCCCCTAACTCTATGAAAATCAGAGTTAGGGGTTTTTGTTTTGCACAACTCTTGAACCATCAACGCTCAAACGCTGCTTTCATCAGCGCATTCCTGTCTGCCAACTCGAGCGAGGTGTAGCGGAACACGGCATTGGATCCAGTGTGATGAAGGCCGGCGGCGTAATAATTGATTTGCACTTTGTTAAGCATGTCAATATGGGTTTTGCGGGCCAGCTTCGAGGTGGCCACCTCATATAGGGGCTTGCGGATGTTGTCGCAGGTGTCGGGACTGAAAAGGTTCACCTTACGGTTGATGCCGCAAAACTGCAGCAGCTTGCGCAGGGTTTTGTTGTAGCACTGTTTTCCGTAGTTGGGCTTGTAGTTGAGCAGCTTCAGGTTGGTGCGGCGGATAATTTCCATGGCGGGTTCTATGAGTGGGGTCACCACCTCCTTGTTGGTGGTTTGCAGGCCTACGGTTTTGGAAGGGATGTAATGGATGTAAGGGATGCCGTCGTCCGAAACGGCCACCTTGTCGGGGGTGAGACGCAACAGGTCGCCGATACGGCAGCCGATGGCGCAGTTGAGTACAAACAAGTCCTTGGCCCATTGCAATTCAGGTGGCACCTTCTTCTGCATCACCTGCTTAAACTCTTCCGCCCTAAGAAAAACGGGGTCGTTGTACATCACGTGCATGATGGCGCGATGTTTCTTCAACGATATTTTTCGGAAGGGCGAGTGACGAATCTCGCCCGTGTTTTCGAGCTCGGCGAAAAAAGCCTGCAACAGCTTGAGGTCGTGCACCACCGTAGAGTTGCAGCAACGCTTGGTGGGAGGCCGTTGTCCTGGGTTTCGCGGATAAAGTTCGGGGTGGAGCGGCACATTTTGGTATTCGTCGAAAACAAATTGGCGGAATTGCAGCACCAAGTCAGGAGTGAAGTCGTCAGCCGTAATCGAAGAGAGGCCCATGATGGTGAGAAAGCGGTTTAGTTTGCGTGCCTTGCCAATGGCCACAGCATAGCGGGCATCACCAATCACTCCGTCGCGGTGGGCATCTTCCAGATAACGCACGAAGCGGGGGTAGAGGGTTTCTGTGGCCTCTGTTTTGGTGCAAAGCGGTACGCCCTCACAGGTCAACATCCGCAGCACCTCGGTCTCGAAGATTCGGTTGTCCATGGTCAAGCCGCGCAGTTGCATCAAGGTATAGGCCTTGCACATGGCCAGGCCATGGCGGTCAAGCTCGCGGCGTGTTTCGGGATTGAGGCTGAGTAGCAAGCCGTCGTTGTGGCCGGTAGCCCTAATGCCTGTGGAATGATAGAAAACTTGAGGGCCGTCTTCCAGCCGCAAACAAATAGCGGAACAGCCACTATCAGCAACCGTTCCGCCACAAATGGTTATTCTTTCCATTGCTTTTCGAATTAAAAATGATTCTGTGTCCAAAAACGAAAAAGCGTGAAAAAATATTGCCAACTACGTAGTCGATGATGGCCTGGCACCTGATGAAACACATCTCGCTCCATCCCTGTACTTTTGCCGTCCGTTCTTTGAGGATGACAAACCTTGTAGGAGACGCAAGCATTGCGTCTCTACGGAAACAAGGAAAAAACCTTGTAGGAGACGCAAGCATTGCGTCTCTACGGAAACAGGGTATTTCAATTCCAGGTTTCGGCATCGGCCTTTTTTTTGGCCTATGCATTCGGTAAAATTGTTTATTTTTGCGCCCTGCAAAGATGACGAAACAAACGAACAGACCCAGCCATGATTTACACAAAAGGCATATACAAATCCTACGGTGCGCTTGAAGTCCTCAAGGGCATCAGCCTCCACGTGGCCAAGCAAGAAATCGTAAGCATCGTGGGAGCCTCTGGTGCCGGCAAGTCTACCCTACTCCACATCATTGGCACCTTGGACAAGGCCGATCGAGGCCAACTCCTCATCGACGGCACCGAAGTCAGCAAACTGAACGACACCGACTTGGCTGCTTTCCGCAACCAGAAAATCGGCTTTGTGTTCCAATTCCACCACCTCCTTCCTGAGTTTACCGCCATTGAGAACATCTGCATACCCGCCTTCATTGGTGGAATGAGCAAGAAAGAGGCCACCGAAAGAGCTGAACAATTACTTGACTACCTGAATCTTACAGAAAGAAAAAACCACAAGCCTTCCGAACTATCGGGCGGCGAGCAGCAACGTGTAGCCGTAGCCCGTGCCCTCATCAACCGTCCTGCCGTGGTCTTGGCCGACGAGCCTTCGGGCAACCTGGATTCCAAGTCGGCACAAGAGTTGCACAAACTGTTTTTCCGCCTCCGCGACGAGATGAAGCAGACTTTCGTGATCGTCACCCACAACCCCGATTTGGCTGCCATGTCGGACCGCACCATCACCATCAAAGACGGAAAGATTTAGCACACCTATAATAAAAAAGACAGTTCTCCGTTAATTCACAAATATCCCGACGAGAAAATGAACAAACACATACTGTTTTCCATGCTTTTTGGCGCTGCCCTTGTCACGAGCGTCAACACACTTCAAGCCCAGAGCACCGAATCCTATGAGTCGTTGATGAAAAAAGGCAACGAGAAATACAACGCCAAGGACTATATCAGCGCAAAGACTTACTTCGAAATGGCTCTAAAGCAAAAGTCAAACGACCCCACGGCCAGAAAGAAGCTTGACGAAACCGTGAAGAAAATCCAAGAGGACGGTGCACGACAGGAAGTGTTCTACGCCCACCTCGACTCAGGCGACCAGTTCTTCAGCCAAGAGAGGTATGAAGAGGCTCTTTCAGAATACGAATTGGCACTCAGCGTCTTCCCCAACGACAAGTATGTCAACGGCCAGGCCGAAGCGGCGAGGGCGATATTGAAAGAACGGAAAGACAAGCAGGATGCTTTTGACACCGCCATGAGCCAAGGCGAGGCGTTACTTGCGGAGGAAAACTATGACGCGGCCATCTTCCAGTTTGAGACTGCCATCGAGATTTTCCCCAACGACAAGCTGCCAAAGGAAAAACTTGCTGAAGCCAAGCAGAAAAAACAGCTCTACACCGAAAAAGTCGCCCTGTTTGACAAGACCATGGAAGAAGTCCGTCAATTGGGCCTTCGCAAGAACTATGAGGCGGCATTAAGCAAACTCAGCCAAGCCCTTGAGCTGTTTCCCAACGACATGCAGGCCAATGCCTTGAAGGATGAATACCTCTTAGCGAAAGACCAAAGCGAACGCTATAACAGCATCATTGCAGAGGCCGATCAGCTATATGAAGGCAAGGCCTACAAAGAAGCCAAATCAAAATACCAAAGTGCTTTGTTGGTGGTAGCCGGTGACGCTTATGCCACCGACATGATAGCCCGCCTCGACCCGCTCATCGCCCAGCAGGATGCCGAAGAAGCCGCGCGCATAGCGGCAGAGCAAGAAGCGGCACGTCTCGCTGCAGAAGCTGAGGCTGCGCGTCTCGCCGCAGAAGCCGAAGCCGCACGCATCGCGGCAGAACAAGAAGCGGCAAGAATTGCGGCAGAACAAGAAGCGGCACGATTGGCCGCCGAAGAGGCAGCCCGTATTGCTGCTGAGGAAGAAGCAGCCCGCCAGGCTGCCCTGGCCGCCGCTGAAGCTGAACGGCAAGCTACCATCAAAACCATGCTTGATGCCGCCGACGCTCTCTTTAACCAAAAGGAGTACACCAACGCGAAAGTGAAATACCAAGAAGTTGTTTCTTTTGATGAAGGCAACGCCGTTGCCGCCGCAAAGATTTCAGAAATCGACGGCATCCTCGCGCAGATGGCTGCTGAGTTAGAAGCTCATTACAACGATGCCATGAACGCCGGCAACCAAGCCATGAATGCCGAAAAATTCGCCGAAGCCATCACGCATTATCAATCGGCCTTGGTTTACAAACCCGAAGACCCAACGGCCGCGGCACAATTGGCCATTGCCGAAAAGTCGGAGAACGACCGCATTACAGCGTTGAGGGCACAATACAACACCTTTATCAAGGAGGGCGATGCCAACTTCAAGAGCAACACCTACGACAAAGCCATAGAGGCCTATACCAAAGCTGAGGAATTAGGCTTGGAATCCTACCCTTCCGAGATGATTGCCCGCATCAGCGAAATCATCGAGCAGAACAAATTGTATGAACTGAACAACGATTACATCTCCTTGGCCGCCGGCGAAGCCCGACGCTTTGAGTTCAATAAAATCGAGGTGGCGGTACGCCGTTCCAACTACATTATCATCAAAGTGCGGAACCCTCAGCCAGAAAAGACCTTCCCGATGATTGTCTCTTTCGGAGGTTCAGGCGGTAAGAACGGCGGCTTCGTATTGCCCATCGCGGCCACCGATGAAGAGAAGACCTTCGTCTTCCGCATCGGGGCACAGTACAAATGGTTCAGCGAGGACAACACCTGGATTGAAATCATCTCAGAGAACAACCCCGTTGAAATTGGCAAATTGGAAGTGTCGAGAAGTAACTGATTCAGGACGGCTCAATTGGAAGGAACCGGTAAAGGATCGTCTAACGATTGCGTGACGTTCCCGACCGAATAAACGCTGTCGACCACATAGTTGCTCATGCCGCGCCACGGCAAAGTGCCGAGATATTCCGTATAGTGCAGCTCTACCCATTTTCCCGCACAACGTTCAAGTTGGTCGGCAACAGACTTTTTCTTCACAGAGAAATTGAACTCGTTGCTCTGAATCGTGGCATTGCTGTTCTTGGAGTTATAGCCTGCCTGAATGAGCCTGCCTTCGTATGTCTTGAACACATAGCCTTTGTAGACGAAGAAGTTAAGCTCTCCGGCTTTCACGCCGCTGCCGAAGACAAAATAGAACTTGACGAAAAACCACACTCCCACCGCTATAACGATGAGGCTGCTCAAAACGACCAATATCTTCCTTCCGATGCGGCTTCCCTTTTTCTTTTCATTATGTTCTAAATGCTCTTCCATTTCCGACTCTTTTTTAATTATAGTCTTCCGTTTACAACATCCCAGTCGATAATTTGCCATAAGGCGGCAAGATGGTCAGGACGGCGATTCTGATAGTCAAGATAATAAGCATGTTCCCACACATCAAAGGTCAGCAGAGGTCTCAACCCACGCTGCACGGGATTGCCGGCATTGGTTTCCTGCGTGATTTGAAGTTTGCCTTCGTGGTCTACCGAGAGCCACACCCAGCCCGAGCCGAACAAGGTGGCACCCTTTTTCGCAAACTCCTCCTTGAAAGCGTCAAACGAGCCAAACTGCTGGTCGATCCATTGGGCAATAACGCCTGTTGGTTTGTTGTCAACCTTGGGGGCACGGAACTGCGTGAAATAAAGATTATGGTTCAGAATCTGGCCAGCGTTGTTGAACACGCCTCCTTCCGATGCCTTCACGATGTCTTCAAGAGACATATCTTCATATTTTGTACCTTCTATAAGGCTGTTGAGGTTATTGACATAGGCTTGCAGATGTTTGCCATGATGGAATCCAAGGGTTTCCTTGCTGATGACGGGTTCGAGTGCGTTAGCCTCGTAAGGCAGTTGAATAAGTTCAAATTTTTTCATATTGTTATCGTTTAATGATTCTGCTGCAAAAATAAAAAAAAGAGGGATAACCTATCGGAAATCCCACAAAAATTTCATTGGTTCATATAAAGCTGAAGCAGAGGCGAATTAGGCTCGCTCCGCAGACGCTTCAAAGTGCGGTCGCGGATTTGTCGTGTGCGTTCACGCGAAAGGTTGAGCTTCATGGCAATTTCTTCGAGCGAATACTCGCGGGAAGTGCCGAGACCGTAATACATGCACAATATGGTGCGTTCCTTTTCCGACAGCATGTCCAACGAACGGCTGATGGCCTTGCTGGCCGATTCTTGCTCAACGGCAGAATCTGTTTTGGTCTGGTCTTCCTGCACAAAGATGTCAAGGAAATTGGCATCGTCGTTTTGTTCATCTATGGGCGCGTCGGTCGACATGGCACGTGTGTTGAGATTCAGAAGCTGTTCTACTTTATCCTCGGCCAAATCAACGCTGTCGGCAATCTCCTTGACTGTAGGGCGGCGTTGCAACTTCTGTTCCAGCATCGCGCTGGCTTTCTTCACCTTGGCCAAAGCGCCCACCTGATTCATGGGCAAACGGATGATACGTGCCTGTTCGGCTACGGCCTGAAGGATACTCTGACGGATCCACCAAACGGCATAGGAGATAAACTTGAAGCCACGCGTCTCGTCGAAACGCTGTGCAGCCTTCACCAAGCCCACATTGCCCTCGTTAATAAGGTCTTGCAGACTCAATCCTTGATTCTGGTACTGTTTGGCCACCGAAACCACGAAGCGCAGATTGGCACGTACCAACTTGTCGAGCGCGACTCGGTCGCCCGACTTGATGCGCCGGGCCAATTCCACTTCCTCTTCGGCGGTCAGCAATTCTTCCTTGGCGATGTCGCTCAAGTAACGGTCGAGGCCTGAGCCACGATCCGTAATCTGTTTTGAAATTTTCAGTTGTCTCATTTTTTCAAATCTTTAATTGTTTAATTGTTTTATATTCAATATCTTACTCCACATAACTTTCCCTCCCGTTTTTTTCATAACCCCTGCTTTTCGAGGGAAATCGCTTGGCGGTCTCCCTCAAATCGCAAAGTAAAATTCTATCAAAAACCGTACCGAAGTTTTTGACTATCCGAAAAATCTTTTTAGTTGCTTTTAGTAAAAGAACGAGCCCATCATGCCGTTGGGATAGACACCTTCGATGGTGGTTCGGCGGTTGCGGTTGCTCTTCAAAGCGTTCTCAAGGTCAGTCTGGCTACCCACGGCATAGCCATTCACCTTAGTAATGACAAAGTCGACTGGCACACCAGAGCCCATGAACCGTCCTTGACGAATGTCCACAATCTTCAGTCCGCTCTTGGTATTGAGACGCGCCATCTCATCGTTGTCGATGGGTTGCAGCATCAAGCCAAACTCGGCGTTATAGAAGGCATCACCTTTCTTCACCACCTCCATGTTGCCCGCCTCATTAAGCAGGGTCAGCGTGTAGTTGTGATGCGAGCCATGACGGTTCACCTCTACTTCTACCTTATCGCCCGGACGATATTGGCGCACAGCCTCCATCAGTTGCGTCTTGGTGTTCACCTTTTTGCCATTAATGGCTGTGATGATGTCGCCATCCTTCATACCCGCCTGTTGGGCAGCGCCACCTTGGGTGACTTCGGCCACATACACGCCTTCCACATCCTCCAAGCCCTTCTTCTCGGCCAATTCAGCCGTCAACTCGGCAATTTGCACGCCAAGATAACCACGCTGCGTTTGTCCGTAGAGCAGCAAGTCGTCAACAACTTTGCGCACAATATTAGACGGGATGGCGAAGGAATAGCCTTCATAAGAGCCTGTATGCGAAGCAATAGCCGCATTGACACCAATCAACTCACCTTTCGTGTTGACCAAAGCGCCACCACTATTGCCAGGGTTGACAGCGGCATCGGTCTGGATGAACGACTCAACCGATGTGCCTTCACCCAAAATGCTTAAATCGCGGGCTTTGGCGCTCACTATGCCAGCTGTGACAGTTGACGTCAGGTTGAAAGGATTGCCCACGGCTAACACCCATTCACCAATCCTTACGTTGTCGGAATCACCAAAGACGAGGTAATCCAAGTCATTGGCCTCCACCTTGATAAGTGCAAGGTCGGTGGTCGGGTCGGTTCCAATGATGGTGGCCGTCTTCTTCACCTTATTATTAAAGGTGACTTCCACCTCGTCGGCACCTTCCACGACGTGGTTGTTGGTGACGATGTAGCCGTCAGGGGTCAGCACCACGCCCGAGCCGTATGCCACTTGTGTATTGCTCCGCGACTGTCCAGGATAGCCATAAAGCTGTCCAAACAGAGCACCAAAGAAGTCATCATAGGTATTGCTTTGACGCACAATTTTGGTCATGATATGCACTACCGCGTCGACACTATGTTCAGCGGCGTTGACAAAGTCAGGGGTGTTGGCGGTAGGCAGGAAAGCCGTCCGTTGCACCACAGGCTGCTGCACCTGTTCTATTTGCGATACAGGTTGCTGCTCTTCATTAGCAGGTTCTTCTTGGTTCTTTTTTTGGGTCAAATTACCACACGATGTCGCCATCATCAATCCGGCGAGCATCAACATCATACTCACTTTTCTCATCTTAACTTTGATTTATATCGTTTCGTTTCCAGTTTTATAATTTGATTAATGCGATTTTTCAATCTTTATTGCACCGAAAAGCGTATTTTTGTCGAAAATTTCGCGAGTATGGAGCAATCAAATTGCGTGCCAACCCACGTGTAAAATGACGATTTTTCAGCCATGTTTATCAAGAATGACACAATAGTACTCCGTTGCGCCGAACCCGAAGACGCGCATCTGATATACCTCTGGGAAAACGACCGGAAGGTGTGGCGCGTCAGCGGCACCATCGCGCCTTACTCGCTATTTCACTTAGAGCAGTTCCTACTGAACAACAACGACTTAACATCGCAGAAGCAGCTTCGCCTCATGATTGACCTATGCGAAACTTCAGAGTCAATTGGCTGCATTGACATCTATGATTATGATGCCCTCAGCGAACGGGCCAAGGTTGGCATCCTCATCGACGAAGCCCACAGGAAACAAGGCTACGCCACCAGCGCACTATCGCTTTGTTTGGAATATCTTTTCCATAACCTGATGCTTCATCAAGTGTATTGCGTAGTCGACGAGAAAAACATAGAAAGCCAAAAACTATTTGAAAAACAAGGATTTGCACTTTGCGGCCGCAGAAAAGACTGGATTAAAACACCAGAGGGTTTTATTGACGAATTGGAATATCAATTTTTTATGAACCATTGACAAAACGAAATATGTTTTACTGTCTCAAAAAGAAAATCATGTGCAAGGCATTAGACAAAAGGAACAAACAGCATCCTTTTGATTATCAACATGCCGAAAACTTCTCGCTCGAGGGTGAGAAAGACCCATTAATCAACAACTCCTATTATTTTTCCGCCCATGACGAAAACATGTCATTCTTTGCACGCCTGGGCAAGAGAATCAACATGGACGAGACTTGGTTTGCGCTTTATTTGGAGGGCAAAATCTATTCGTTAAGACAGGAGTTGTTCACAAGCGGCAACTCACCTGTCGTTATTGAAAAAACCGACGGGAATTGGGGCATTTCCTACCAAGGCACATTAAACGAACACGATGAGATAGACTTTCATGCCACCTATATCGCCTGCCAAAAGCCTATAGACTTTACAAGCGACATGCCTGCTGAGAGAATGGCCATCGGGATTGCCAACGAAAAATGGAACAAAGCGTTTTTCAAGCAACTGCAAAACGTCAGCGGCCAATGCCATTATGAACAGGAAGGGGTGCTGGAAGGACAAATGACATTAAACGGCAAAACCATAGATTTCAAATTGCCCTGCGTGCGTGACCATTCCTTCGGAAAAAGAGACTGGAATTATATGAACAACCACTTATGGCTGATGGCGGTTTCATCCAGCCGTCAATTCAATTACTCATTAGTCTCCTATCCCGTGATAAGCGCTTTGGAAGTAGGAAATTATCGCGACGAGGCAGGAATGCATTATTTAACGCAGGCTGATTTGGATTTCCGGCAAATCAACAAAGGGACTGTCCCTCACGAGCTGACGTTCCAGGTGCAATTGGACAATTCCCGAAGAATCCACGTCGCAGCCAAGGTGTTGGCGGGAGTGAGCTATCATTTTCAAGACGGCCAATATGTTTTGCATGAGAATATCGCGGAGTTCTTAATTGAGGGGAAAGCCTGTCGCGGTATTTTTGAGATAGGCTTCAACAGCAACAGAAACCGTTATTTTAACCAAAGAAAGTTAGAGAATATAAAAAGATGAAAATATACCCATTAGGAGGTTTGCCCGAGGATGTATATCCAAAGGCTGGAGGGAAAGCTAAAGGATTGGATTTGTTGATTAAACATCATTTTACCGTCCCAAAAGGATTTGTAATCACCGATATAGACCAAATTGATGAAGCAGCAGTTTATCAATCATTTGATGCCTTAAATGTTCAGCAGGTATCCGTGCGGTCATCCGCCTCCAACGAAGACCAGACCGCGGCTTCCAATGCCGGACAATATGAAACCTGTTTGTTCGTTGACCGTCCTCATCTGTTGGAAAGCATCCAAAAATGCCTTGACTCCTTGAGTTCACATCGCGTCAAAGATTATGCCCAACATTTCGACTTGAGCGAAGGGACGATGAACATCGTTGTTCAGGAAATGGTGGACAGCGACAAAGCGGGAGTGCTTTTCACAGCCAGTCCGAATAACGGTTCGGCCCTGTTGATAGAAGCGGTGGAAGGGCAAGGAGAAAACTTGGTTTCCGGAAAAGCCTCCGCCCGTCGATACGAGATTTCACGCAAAAACTATCGCCCATGCGGAGATGATTTGCTCGACGAAAGCGAGGTAAAGCTGCTTTATGAGACCGGGAAAAAGATAAGAACGGCTTTTGGTGAAGAGAAAGACATCGAGTGGGCCATACAAAACGGGAATCTGTTTCTTTTGCAAATGCGTCCCATCACCACCGAAATCATCGATATTGAAGAATTCGACCGCGATGATGACGTAAGCTGCCATCTGTTTACGAAAAGGAATGTCGGCGAAATGATGCCGGGAGCCGTCACCCCTCTCACCTTGTCCACCTCGGCCAAAGCCATCGACTATGGTATGCGTTATATGCTTTACATAGCAGGGGTTTACAAGTCTCCGCATGAAGAAAAGCCGTTGAGGTTGATTTCCTCCATATCAGGGCATCTGTTTTTTGACATGAATCTGCTTTACAACATGTATGCGAAAGTCGCCATAGCCAATCCCCAGTCGATGAATCTGTCCATTATGGGCGAATACCACGATTATCCGCCCATAACCGCTCCGTTTGCCAATCCGTTTGTCCGTTTCATCAATTCCTTCAAGTTCTTTAAGTTTGTCTACTCGGGTCATGGAGCGATGAACAAGTTTGACGACCTGTTGACCAAAGTTCACTTTGCAGCAACTTCTTCCTATAAGGAATTGTATCAAAGCATCGATGCCAATCTTGCCTACCTGGATGAAAGCCTGATTTACCATTATGCCTCTTCCGCTTATTCAGGCCGAACGACCAGCACCCTTTATATGATGCTTGACAAAGAGTTTCCTGACAAAAAGGAATACCAGTCCTTCCTGTCGCACCTGCTGACCAATATCCCGAACATCGAGAGTGCTGACATATTATCGCGCTTACAGGATTTGGCAATGTTGATCAAGAAGCAGGAGCCTAATGCTGTTGGTTTCGGTGCCGACAAGCTGTTGGAATTCATCAAAAACAATCCAGAAACCAAAGGGAAATACCAAGAGTTTCTGGCTCATCATGGACACCGCTGCATCAAAGAAGCCGAACTGAGGAACAAGCCCTGGAGAGAAGACGAAATCCCGTTGATGAACTATCTGATAAGCATCATCAAATCGCCGATGAGCCTTGTCCAAAAAGATGAAAAAATCGATTATCGGAAAGAGTTCGCCTTCATCAAAAACCCGCTGCTGAAGTCAGCTTCCATATCGTTTGCCAAAAAAGCCCGCCAAGCCGTTGTGGATCGTGAATATACAAAATCAAGGCTGATTGAAATCATCGATTTATTCAAAACACAATATGCCCGATTGGCCCATCTGTTGGTAAACAACCATTTGCTTACTGACACAGACTCCATCTATTTCTTGACGCACGAAGAAATCGGCCAACTCATCGATGGCAACACCCAGCTTCTTCCACTTGCCATAAAAAGACGCAAAGCCCATGCCATCCAAGAAGAGCTGTCGTTTGACGATATTTATATCGGCAAACCCATAGCGGATGCTTTTGACCTCGAGCCAACTGACGGCGTATTGATAGGGGTTCCCGTTTCCAACGGAGAATGCGAAGGCTTTGTGCATATTGTTAATTCTGCTGAAGACGCGAACCAATTGCAAAAAGGGGAAATCATGGTGGCGAGGTTCACGGATATTGGCTGGACACCCTATTATTCCATCGTCAATGGCCTGATTACCGAAATCGGTTCATCTCTATCCCACGGAGCTGTTGTGGCAAGAGAATACGGTTTGCCCTCCATCGTTAATGTGAAAGGAGCCACGAAAGTACTGAAAAATGGAGATTATATCAAAATGAATGCCACGAAGGGGACGATAATGATCATTGATGTTCCGTAAATACAGCTTTTTCTTCTTTCTAACTATTTTTGTTTGTTGTTTCGTCATTTTGTTTGGCCATTGGCTATTGACTGCCTCGCGGTTGCCAATAGCCAACAGCCAATGACCGAAGTACTTATCTGATAACAATCTTCTGCACCCTCACGTCATCGCCGTTGATGAGGCGCAGCATATACACGCCCGGGGCCATTCCGTCTGTAGCGACACTTTGAATGCGTCCGCTACGAGAAACAATGACGCGTCCTGTCGCATCCATCATCTGCAAGGTGGCATCGGTCTCTACACCGACAATAACGATGTTCCCGCCCTTGACGAAGGCGAAAGGCGCATTGTCGCCGTCTGTGTCCTCGCAGACGGAGTTTGACTGGAACTCCAGTCTGAAACGCTCCGCATAGTCAGTCGTATGAGCCTCGAACGTATAACTCGGGGTTTGGAGCAAGTCAACATCCGTGCCCGTCTTGTTGTCAACGAGATGGAGGTACTCCAAATCGAGGTTGACGATGTCGGCGCTGAGGGTATAGCTGCCGTCTTCTCTGGCCTTGAAGCAGACAGGCATGACGTTATCATTGTCGCTTGTCACCACTGCATAGTCAGTGCCCTCTATCGGGATATAGATCTTGGTGTTGTCGGGGTTAAGCATGAACTTGGGCAGTGTACTGTTGCCTCCAAATCGGACGACGGCACGGTCAAAGACACTGGCGCGGTCCTTTGACACACTGAGGACTATTTTGGCATCTTGGTCAGTACTGCTCTCGGGAACGAAAGTCATCGTCTCGCCATCTTCGGCGGCGATAACGAAGATGCCCTGCATGGGGTTGATGCTATTGGTGCTGCTGGCGATAATCTCTGTTCCTGCTGTGTTCATCACGTAGAAGTCACGGTCAATGGTGGCCGCCTGCGCGAAGGGATTGCCCACGAGGTTCCAGCCTGTGAAGGGGATGCCCATGATCTTGGACAAGGTGACCACTCCGTCGCCGCTGTAAGGCTCACCCGTGAAGCTGAGGGTGACATCAGTTTGATGGGCGTAGAGGTAGCCCTTACCTAAAGTGAGGTTGAAAGGCTCTGCCTCGTAGTTGCGCCACTCCTCCCCTGCCTGGCTCTGGTCAAAGCAGTAAAGGTCGTAGTCGCCTTCGGTCATTCCTTCAATATCGGCAGGGTTGATGTCGTCGAACGGAGGGGCGATGAGGTAGTAGCCACCAGCCGAGTTGCCGTAGCCGGTGATGGGCAGGGTGAAGGTCTGAGGTTGTACCGGTGTGACAAAGGAAAACTCATACCAATCACCCAAAGTGCCGATGATGGCATTGCTCACAAAGGTGGTGTTGTTCGCACTAACAAGGTCCAGTTCTTGCTGCGCATTGTGGTCATACAGGCGGAAGGTAATCTCCTCGCCGCTCAGTTGGTTGCTCACCACGGTGAGCGAAACGACAAATTGCTGTGAGGGCGGGAAGAACTCGGGCAACATACTGCCTCTGCACTCGTCGCCGCAGAAGGCACCCACCTCAAGATTTGTGCCCATCTGTTCCACGCCGTCGATGAGTATGATGCCGCTCATCGTCATGTTGTACTGGGTGCCGCCTATGGGTGTCCAGTGGTTACCGCCAGGCTCGGGGCTGACGAATGAAAACTCATACCAGTCACCCAAAGTGCCGATGATGGCGTTGCTCTCAAAGGTGGTGTTGTTGACGCTTACAACATTCAGCTCCTGCTGCGTACTGTGGTCATAGAGGCGGAAGGTAATCTCCTCGCCGCTCAGCTGGTTGCTCACCACGGTGAGCGAAACGACGTACTGCTGCGAGGGCGGGAAAAACTCGGGCAGCATGCTGCCTCTGCACTCGTCGCCGCAGAAGGCTCCCACCTCGAGGGTTGTGCCCGTCTGCTCCACGCCGTCGATGAGGATGATGCCGCTCATCGTCATGTTGTACTGGGTGCCGCCTATCGGGGTCCAGTGATTCGCGAATGACACGCCTGCCAAAACCATGCAGGCCAAGGTTAAAAACAATCTTTTCATTTTTCTGTTTTCTTATAAAATGTGTTGTTATTATAGGTTAGTTTTTTCGTTTTCTTTATTTTACAATCAGTCTTCCGACATAAGCGTTACCTGACTTGCAGACGACCTTCACGGTGTAGACACCCACGACAGCTATGCCGTGCATGCGCTGACCGGCTTGCGCGCCCGATTCATGAGAGACGACCTCGCCCAAGACGTTGTAAACATACACCTCGGCCACCGTCTCGTTCGAGGGGATGTCGAGCGTGAACGCTTCGTTGCGTCCGATGGGGTTCGGGTAGGCTTTCAATGCGTCAGCCGCAGCGAAGCTCACTTCGTAGGGCTGGTCAAGGTTGCCCACAACGGCATTCTCGACAAACACCACACGGTTGGTGCTTCGCGCATTGGTGTTGCCTTTGCGCCTGTCGATGACGGCAAAGCTGATTTCCTCGCCTTCCTCACCCGCTATGGTCAGCATGGCATACCAGCGGTCGGTGGGCTCAAAGTAAGTCAGCACCGCGCTGCCTCTGCACTCGCCGCCCACAAAGGCGCCAAGCTCAAGTGCTTCGTTTCGCTGTTCCTCGCCGTCGATGTCCACAACTGCCATCACCGTGAGGTTGCCTGCAAAGGCGTGTTCGTTGTTCGTCCAGATTCTTTCGGGCGCTTTCTCTGTCGCCTCATAGCCTCTGCCGACAGCGTAGGTAAGGGTTTTGTTCTCCGTCGCGTTGGAGAGGTACATATAGCCCTGTCCGGGAGTCAGCGTGAACGAGGTCGGGAACCAGCCGTAGTTTGCATAGTAGGTAGCAGAGGAATTCTGCCCCTTGATGAGGTCATTGGCTGCTGGGGTAAAGTTGGCCAGTGCCGTTGACAGGCTTTGTTGCGTCATCACGGGATAACCTATCCAGTTCCAGCCTGGCGCAATCGTGACGGGATGCGTTGCCGCATCGGCTACGGCTCCTGACACTACTGCCTGACAGGCGTTGGACAAGCTAATCTGGTAGCCCGCTTCGTTGGTGAGACCCACGTTTGTCAGCGGGCCGAACCAGTAGTCGTAGCCCAGACTTGGGTAGTAGTTCTGTACATACGGGGACTGTGTCTTAATCATGAGACCGTTGTGACCAAGGCTTTGCTCCAACTGCTGCAAGCCGTTGTTGCCATTCATCTCGATGTAGGTGCTCCACCAGCTCCAACCTGTCGGAAGGGTACTTACATGCTGAAGGTCGAATTGAGCTACAAGGTTCGTGGCTCTCGTGACGGTGAACGTGTACGGATTGTCAGTCGACACCGTTTCGCCGTTGAGTGTCCATGCGCGGAAGACATAGCCACTGTTGGCGGTAGCCGTCAGCGTCGCCGTCGTGCCAGGCATGAAGTTCCCCACTCCCGTCACCGTGCCTGCTCCTTCCGGGTTCACTGTAGCTGTGACGCTCACCTCGCTGTTGAAGGCAAACTGGTACCAGTCGCCCACGGTGCCGATGATGGCGTTGCTCTCGAAGATGATATTGTTGGCGCATTGCAGGTCAAGCTCCTGTTGGGCGAGGTGGTCGTACAGGCGGAAGGTGATGTTCTCACCGCTCTGTTGGTTGCTCACCACAGTAAGCGATACTACATATTGTTGTGTAGGCGGGAAGAACTCGGGCATCATGCTACCGCGACACTCGTCGCCACAGAAAGCGCCCACCTCAAGGGTGGTGACGGTCTGTTCCACGCCATCGATAAGGATGATGCCGCTCATCGTCATGTTGTACTGGGTGCCACCTATTGGTGTCCAGTAGTTGGTGATGGGACCTTGTATCGCAAAGTTCGCAACAAGGTTTCTTGCACCTGTCACTTCGAATGAATAGATGGCGCTTGTGGAAACTAGTTCGCCGTTCTCTGTCCAACCACTAAAGGAATATCCTTCATTGGCGTTGGCTATAAGAGTGCAAGTTTGGCCAAAGTTGTATGTACCCGAACCAGTAACTGTTCCCCCTTCGGCAGGATTAGCTGTAGCCGTAATGTCCACAGACAACACATCCACATTCCAACCCACGGGGATACCCGAGGCACTATTGAGAGGCCAATCGTTCATCTCTGGGTTTTTGTGGAAAACACCTGATTCAGCCACATTTTCCAACCAATTCTCGGTACACTCCGTAGCTGAAATATCTGTGGCAAGGCACGTTACCTCATTCAATGATGAACATCCGCTGAACATATATCCATAACAAGAACTTGCAAGCGTAACCGCTGGCAATGAAGGAGCTTTACTCAATGACGTACAACCATAGAACATAAAATAATAGCAACCACCTGCCAATGTGGTCGCTGGCAATTCAGGGGCACTGTTCAATGATGTACAACCATAGAACATATAAGAATAGCAACTACTTGCCAACGTGGTCGCTGGCAATTCTGGAACACTACTCAATGATGTACAGCTAGAGAACATCCAATGATAGCAACCTTCTGCTAATGAAATCGCCGGCAATACTGGAGCGCTACTCAATGATGTACAATGCGAGAACATACTAAGATAACAACAACTTGCCAAAGTGGTTGCTGGCAATTCAGGAGCATTGTTCAACGATGTACAACCGACGAACATATATGAATAGCAAAAGCCTGCCAATGTGGTCGCTGGCAACTCTGGAGCCATACTCAATGATGTACAATACGCAAACATATAATTATAGCAATAAGCTGCCAATGTAGTTGCTGGCAATTCGGGAGCAATGCTCAATGATGTACAACCATAAAACATATTGGAATAGCAAGCATTTGCCATAGTTGTTGCTGGCAGCACGGGAACACTACTCAATGATGTACATCCATTGAACATATCACTATAGCAAGCACTTGCCAAAGTGGTCGCTGGTAACTCAGGTGCATTACTCAATAATGTACAATTAGTGAACATTGCGCTATAGCAAGAATTTTCCAAAGTGGTCGCTGGCAAGTCGGGTACACTGCTCAATGATGTGCAACCAGAGAACATGCACCTATAACAATATTCTGCCAACGAGGTTGCTGGTAACTCTGGAGCACTATTCAATGCTGTACATCCATGGAACATATCATAATAACAATACTCAACCAATGCAGTAGCCGGTAATACCAGGCTTTCTGCTGAAACAAGTTTCGTGCTGTTATAGAACAAACTACTGAATGTATATGTCGATCCGGCAGGGAAGCATGTCTGTAAGACAAAATCATCACCATAAAGCAAACTCATGATATTACCGTAAGTAATGAAATCACCTATGGCAGAGATGGAGCTGCCATTTCCAAGTACGCCATATTGAATGCCCAATCCTTTGAGATACACTTTCTCACCAGCATCTAAAGTGACGCTTATGGATTGATTGGTGGCATCAATGGCCAATGTGGTCCAAGTGGTACCATCTGTGGAATACGACACCGAAGACAACTTTTCAGAATTAATGAAACTAGGAATGCTTAGCGTAATGGTATTACTGTCTACAAGACTTTCAAGAGTGAAGTAATCATTGGAATAATTGTGATGATATGTATCAAAGTTCGCCACCAAATTTCTGTCTCCTGTAACTGTGAAACTGCAACTTGCTTCTGTGGAAACTATATTTCCGTTTTCCGTCCAATTTGAAAATGTGTAGCCTTCATTGGCGGTGGCCGTCAATGTTGCTATCTCTCCATAATTGAATGTACCCATTCCACTTACCGTACCGCCTGCTGTAGGATTGGCTGATGCTGAAACGGTGTAAGTGTTCAGGCTGAAGTTAGCCACAAGATTTCTAGTACCCGTTACCGTAAAACTATAGTTTGAACTGGTAGAAACCACATTCCCATTTTCCGTCCAATTTAAAAAAGCGTAACCATTATTTGCTGTTGCGTTTAGAGTTGCCGTAGTTCCATAGTCGTAGTTGCCCGCACCTGTTACCGCACCTCCAATGGTTGGATTGACTAAAGTCGCAATGTAATAGTTGTTCAAAGTGAAATTGGCCACGAAGTTTCTGTTGCCCGTCACGGTGAAACTGCAATTTGCGTTAGTGGAAACTATATTGCCATTCTCTGTCCAGTTGGTAAAAGAGTAGCCTGTGTTGGCTGTCGCAATAAGGGTACAAGTCTCTCCTTCCTGATACGTCCCCATACCACTTATAGTGCCGCCATTGGTTGGGTCGGCTGAAGCAAATATGTTGTAGCTGTTGATACTAAAATTGGCCACAAGGTTTCTGTCACCTGTCACCGTGAAAATATAGCTTGCACTTGTAGAAACTACTGTGTTGTTCTCTGTCCAGTTAGTGAAGGTGTAGCCTTCGTTGGCCGTGGCTGTCACGGTGCAAGTTTGTCCTTGCTCATAGATGCCGCCACCTGTTACCATGCCTCCAGTGCTTAAGTTGGAGGAAACATTGATGTTATAATAGGTGTTCGGTAACTGTTCCACAAAGTTCGCCACTAAGGTACTGCTGCCAGTCACCGTGAAGGTATAACTATTATTAGTTGAAACCACCGTACCATTTTTTGTCCAATTAGTAAAGGAGAAACCTTCATTTGCCGTGGCTGTAAGCGTACATTCAGCACCATTTGCATAGGTGCCTCCACCACTAACTGTACCGCCTTCGATGGGATTAGATGCAGCATTGATTTTATAGGCAGCAAGGCAAACAAGGCGAACTGAATGACCATGTGAACGGAAGTAATAGTCACTCGCATTGAGGTTGCTATCACGGAAACTCACCATATACGCGCTGTTATAACTTCGATAGCACGTTGCCGACCAGTAGTAGCCGTCAGCATAATGGTAATTACTAGTATAGACGACCGAAGTACCTACTCGCTGATCTGCAGCGGGGAGGAAGACCGCTCCGTGTTCTTCCAAGATACTCCACTGCGAGGCAGTTATCAAATTGCTATTGAAGCTGGCTCCTTCGGTATTCGTATTGTTCAGATTGTAGTAATCCGCTATCCAGTCGTCTGGCAATAGAATTACTCCACTCACATCATTCACTATGGCTTTGGCATAGCGGATGCCAGTATTTGTCGTTCTTGTATTAAAGATATACTGCCATTCATATAAGGTCAGTGTTCGCCATGTGTTGATGGTGTTGCCGCCATTGGTGATAGCGTTGTAGCCCCAATCGGCCTGGCCACTTTGGTGGTTCAGATCGTACAAGTCATAACCATAAGCGTAGTAGTCACTCCCAGTTGTGCTTGTACTCCACGGTTGGTAGCTTACCGCACCATGATTGTATCCGCTAGTACCCCAACCAAACAAATCAATATCTCCGCTATAGGTAGAAGAAATATTGGTGTTATCATTCCCTATGACATCATATTGGTTTTCAGCAAAATGCCAATCGTTATTAGAAGCGTTATATTGCAAATTACCTTGAGAAAAATACACTTGTGTCCCTCCAGAATTGATAGTAAATCGTCCGTTAATTGCGCCTGTAGGAGTTAGTAATTGTGTTGGTGGCTGGTTTGAAAAGTTTGCTACATATTCAGCATTTTCAGTAACTACGAAAGAATAATCTGCTTCCAAAGAAATCACCTCGCCATTTTTAGTCCAATTCACGAAATAATAACCTTCATTGGGAATAGCATGCAATCTGCATGTTGCACCATGGCCATACCAACCCGAACCAATGACGGCACCACTTTCTGTCGGATTTATACCAACTTCCACAGAATGAACCAAATGGACCAAACGCACACTGAAGCCATAGTATGAAGCAAAACTATATGTGTTTAACTCGCTATCATTGAAACTCAAACACCCAGCAGTATGACCGCTAACACCATGATAGCCACTTTTAGACCAATAATAGCCGGCTGCGCCGACATCACTTACATAAACATTAAGTATGTTCTCATAAGGATTGTACCTTTTACCAGCAGCAGGAAGGAACACGGCTCCATTGGATTGCAATATTTCCCATTGGGTTGCCGAAATCACATTGCTCTCAAAACTTGCGTTTTCTTGATTTGTATTATTTAGATTGTATGTTGAAGCATTCCAGTTGTCGGGCAATAGTATTACTCCGTTAACAGAATTAACTTGAGCTTTAGCATATCGGATTCCTGAATTGGTGCTACGAGTGTTGATTAGATAATTCCATTCAGTACCATTAAGTGTGAACCAAATGTTAGGTATATTGCCGCCATTAATGATAGGATTTATTCCCCAATCCGTAAATGAGAGGTATTGATAAACTTCATTATGTACTATCGATGCAGGATTATCCCCTGTACCCCAAGCAAAAAGGTCACATGGAGAATTACCAACACTGTTGATATGAAGACTACTACCATTTTGCCCAATCGTAGTTCCAAAATATTCCCACTGATGTTCTGCAAATTTACAATAACCATAATATTGTAAATTACCCATAGAGAAACACACATGCTTCCCAACAGAATCAACAGAAAATGGAGCATTTATGGCACCATCAGGATAATTCTTTGAGAAATGTGCAACATAATAGCCATAGTGAGTCACAACAAAAGAATATTGGGGTGAAGATGAAACTATTTCACCGTTTAATGTCCAGTTGATGAAGCTATAGCCTTCATTGGGTGTGACAGATAAAGTACAAGTGTCGCCATAAGCAAAAGTGCCCATTCCATTGATAGAGCCTCCTTCATCTGGATCTGAACCAACCTCGATGGAACATGTAGTCGCATTCCAATTGCTGACCAAACGGACAGCAAGTCCTCCATACCTAGGACGACTACAAATTCCCCAAACAGACTCATACGGAGAAAAAAGAAAAGCCCCTGCTCCTTCGATAGAACTACACGATGATGACCAATAATAGCCATAGTCAAGTTGATCGTCAACGGTTGTGCCTATTCGGTATCCTGTAGTTGGAAGAAAGACGGCTCCGCTTGCTTCCAATGTGTTCCATTGCGATGCTGTGATATTGTTACTACCATAATCTGCATTTTGTCGGTTAACATTGTTTAAACTATATGTTGAACTATTCCAATAGTCTGGCAATAGAATAACCCCTTTCTTGCCGGAAACCACAGCTTTGGCATATCGAATGTCGGAACTCGTATTCCGCTGATTGAAAACGTAGTCCCATTCGTCTATCGAAAGAGTTCTCCATCGGTTTGGTTGGTTGCCACCGTTAGAAATAGAGTTGTATATGCCCCAGTCCGAGTTAGCATATTCATCAATCAAATCATACTGTCCTGAAGGCCCGTATAAATTGCCTAGGTAATGACCATTATCCTCGTTGAACCATGAAGTATTGTAGGGCTGATAATATGTGTTTCCATTATTCCAGCCACTTGTGCCCCAACCAAAAAGGTCACGATTGGCAGACCATGACGAACTCTCATTTCCGTTAGCCAATTCCCATTGCTGGTCAGCAAATTTCCAATAAGGCGTACTGGCACTCCCGATGTATTGTAAATTGCCTTGAGAAAATCTCACCTGAACGCTATCGCTGACCGAGAACATACCTGGCAACATACCAGGTCCTAAAACCAAGAAAAAATTGGCGACGATGTTTCTGTCCTCTGTCACTTGAAAAGTATAGGAAGGGACTGTGGAAATCACTTCGTCATCCTCTGTCCAATTGACAAAAGAAAAACCCATATGCGCCGAGGCAATCAAAACACAGGTATCACCTTCTTCATATATTCCCGCACCTGTTATCGTTCCCCCTTCAATCGGATTAGTACTCGCCGTGATGATGTAATTTCCACAATCCGAACCCACACCAAAATAGTTTGTGAAGTAGCTCCAACCACTTGTCTGATAAGACTCAAGCGATTCACATGGTACATATATGGGAATGCTTGGATTCAATTGATAAAACACATCATCTTCCCATATTGGAGGAATTAAAGCATTACATTCAATGGAAGTAAAGCCAGTACAATGTCCAAAAGAATAAAGGCCCAATGATTCCAGTGAACTTGGAAGTATCAGTTCACCTGTCAACTCCGTGCAACCATTAAAAGCAAAAGCTCCAATTGTCTGAACAGAACTTCCCAAAGACAAGCCCGTTAATGCTGCACAAGCCCCCCATCCTTCACCATCACCGCCAAAAGCACCCATGCCGATTGAGATAACGGAATTGGGAATAACCAATGTACCTGTGAGACTTGTACAGCCATAAAATGCCTCTTCTCCTATGGAAATCACGGAGTTGGGGATTGCTATTGAAGTTAGGGTGCTACACCCATAAAACGCACCATCTCCGATAGAAGTCACAGAGTTGGGAATGTTTGTATTCTTGCAACCAATAATCAATTCATTGGTGCTACTTATAATGACGGCGTTGCAGTTTTCACGCGAATCATAATAGGTATTGCTCGAAGCCACGGTGATTTGTTCCAATCCGCTACAACCGTAAAAAGCATTATAGCCGATCGAGGAGACTTTGTTAGAAATGGTAATTGATGTCAAATCAGCACTATTAATAAACGCATGTGCTCCAATACCAGTAACAGAATATGTTATTCCATTACGACTAACTGAACTTGGTATCGTTACCTCTCCTGAGTAGTGATTCCCATAGTACCAAGCGTTATTTGAGTATGTCACTTCAACAGTCCTTGGTGCTGTGGAACTTGTAATATTGTAGTAAATACCATTTACCACAAAGTCATAAGCATATCCTTTCGTCATCCCCAACACGTTCAGCAGCAGGACGAACAAGGCGGCACTCATCGCCTTTCCGAATTGTAAAGATTTTGCTTTCATTTGATTATGTATTTAATTGTTTGTGTTTTCTGCTTTTTTTCTATTCCGAGCGAACAATAAAAAAACGTGGACTTACTTTTCTAGTTGTTCATAGAGGCCTACCACAGCCTGACAATTCAACTAATAAGTAAAGCCCACGTGAAAACACGTGAGCATCGGCTTTACTCGCTTGAATTGTCCTGAAAAGTGGTAGTTTTCTATGAACAAGCTTTTAAGCTAACGCTATTTCATTAAATATGTCTTTTTGTTTCTTGGGCTTTACGCCCTTGGGGTCATTCGCTGTTTCGTTTGGTTAGACTTTTCGTTTGATTTATCGGGGGCAAAGATACACTTTTTTTTGGAACATGGAGCGGGAAAGAATGGAAAAA
>R22__coassemble_182_pt1 | contig 48462 bp, 39 predicted proteins | sample R22__metabat2_low_PE_022 | metagenome-assembled genome bin R22 | reverse complement strand
CAGTCCCTTTTTTTTACGCGTCAACGCTCAGACACACTTTTTGGGACAGTATCTAACTCATTTGGATAGGTAGAATATCTGCCGTGAGATTCAACAACATAGGAACATCTCTTCCAACCTCCGTAGTGCAATTTTCAGATCGCAGAGGATGGCCTATATAAAAAAAGGGCAGCACTTACACTGTCCTTTCATATTTTAGTTCTTTTTTCTAATAGGACGAACAGCAGCTGTCCAATACCCATCGCCCGAATCATAAAGACTACCATCATCAAAATCCACCATCATATATTCATAACTATAATAACTTGACGGTGTGCTACTCCAATAAAAGCTACACTCATAACAATACGAAGAATAATAATCATGAAAACCGCCAATAGAATTCCTATTGACATACATTTGCAACAATTCATTCTTTGTAGGTAATCTCCACCCCGATAGTCCATAAAGAGTTATACTATTACAATAATCGTTGGCCTCCTCCCAATACAAAACAAGTTCGGGATCGGGAGCCACATAATAGGTGTTCCCGCCGTATTGAAAAGTGGGAAGAGGCACGTCGGTTTTAAACGGCACATCTGCTCCGTATGAAACACCAGCGGAATTCTTGGCATACGCACGAATATGATAGGTTGTATTGCTCTGCAAGTTGCTCATGTTACAACTAAAAGCACCCGTTCCACCACCACTTGTTGCTGTATTATCATTGATGGTAGGATTTGGAGCTGTACTCCAACAAATCCCTCTGCTTGTCACCCCAGAGCCTCCGTCTGAAGTCACATCACCACCACAAGAAGCACTGTTTGATGTGATATTGGTGACACTACTGGTGGTCACAGTAGGAAGACCTGCGCCTTTTGTGGCTTTTATTGTCAGTTCAACCCCACCAGAATTTAGGGTGGTAATCAGCAAATTGGTTTGGTTTTCTCCATAGGACAACCTATTCCTATCGATGATCACGTAGATTGGCCGAGTATCACCAATGTTTACTATTCCATTCAAAGGGGCGACCTCCTCAATCCAATTGGATGTCTTTGTAATCGTAAAGTCCAAGGTCATGTTTCCATTGTTAAAAATGTTGAATGTCTTCTGAGACACGTCCTCGTCAGACCCGAAATCTAGCATAGTAATTATATTTCCGTCATTGTCAACGATTTGCAACGATGCGGACACTTTTTGCATTTGGATAGCACGTTGAACCGTGTTGCCATTCTCGATCTTGATTACATAGTCATCATCCAAATCCACATAACCATTTTTAGACAATGACAACGAATAAGACCCTGCGGCCAAATCATTGAATTGGAAGGTGCCGTCAGAGCCGGTCAAAGTGGTTTCCCCCCTCGGATTAAGTCGCACATTGACATTGCTAATCGGTTCGCCTGACGCGAAGTCAGTAACAGTTCCATAGATGATTCCAAACTTTTCAATTTCATCTTCAGGTTTACACCCAAAGAACATGCAACATATTACCAGTAATGCTGCGAATTTGACAATAGGATTTCTTTTCATAATACATCAATTAATCTTCAAAATACAATTCGTATGAATTAAACATGCTTTCAATACTGCCAAAATCCGAAAGATAGACCACACCTTGTATGAATTGGAATTGGGGAGAAAAAATATTCGGATTTATAGTACCAACCAACACGATATTATCACCCGGAGCAAGAGTGCCTTCGGTAACATTGAATGACGAAAACACATATTCAAATTCAAAGGTAGTTGCAACATAGCAACGGTCGTATTCCAATTCCCATTGATGGCTGCTTTGCGTTCCATTAAAAAGACGTAATGAGATAGTGGAAGCATTTCTGGGTATCCCGATTTTTGTGATTGGATTCCCATTCATATCGGTAATATCCAAGGCATCAACCTCACCGTTCATTAATATTTTCAGGTCTTTTGTTTGGCCACCGCTCAGTTCAATAATCCTATCCCTATAGTTCACAACACCATCGTCAACCATCCAAATCCACCTATAACCTTCTTTCTCGGCATTAACAGCATATTGTCCTGCTTCAATATCACGGAATTTGAATCCGCCATTTGCGTCTGTAACAGCAATATGTTTCACGGATGGATCTGAAACACTTTCCAATGAAACTTTGATGCCGTTTGGATGACTAAATGCAGTCGTCCCAACATCAACAACACCATCAATTCCACACTTATCCACAACAACAGGCTGCTCCTTATTGCAACTATTGAACCAAAACAAGCCTAACAATATGACAAATAAAGCAATGCCTCTATTTGACATCATTGTACGTAAACGACCTGACATTTCCATATTGAATCTGATTATTTGAACCATACATTACCCAAGCACGAACATAGTATGTCTCCGTATATGGAGGAAAATCCCAATTTGTATAGCTGTATTCACCCAAACCTGTTCCCAATACATCAATACGATTATCATTAATAGTAGGGGTGTGATTGGTAGACGAATAGCAAAAACCACGCTTGTGATAGGCTGGATTGCCGACACTTGTCACCTCTGCATGAAAAGTGTTACACCAAGGCGTTATTGTTCCATCCACGTATGTTACAGGCATTGTAGTGACATCGGGAAGAGCATAACCACCAGTCGCTTTGATATGTAACACATTACTGCCGTTGTTTGAAGTGACATACAAATCTGTCGAGTTAGGTCCAGCAGCGAGTTTGGAGCGGTCAATTTGAACCGAAACCATTACATTTAGGCCAGGGCTTATCGTGCTGGATGCCGATGACACCGAAGTTATCCAGTCACAGGAATAAACCACTTCACAATCGATACTCACCGTACCGTTATTGTAAATGCAGAATGATTGCATATTGATTGAAGCATTGGAACCAAAATCCAATTCCGTAATGTCGTTGCCAACCATATCAGTAAAACGTATCCAAGTGGGAATCTTCTTAATCTGCACATCTCTCCGCATCCGCCGTCCGTTCTTTACCTCGATGACATAGTCATCAATCAAATCTGTGTATTCAGCTTTTGAAACGGTAATGGAATAATTCCCGTCCTGAATATCCAAGAACTCATACATCCCGTCATAGCCGGTCAATGTAGTCTCACCGCTTGGGCGCAGTTGTACATTGGCATTCCTCACAGGCTCGCCTGTGGCAAAGTCGGTGACACAACCATAAATGGAGCCACTGCCGCTACCTCCGCCAGATGGATTGTCTTCTTTCCCGCAGCCAAATAATGCACAACAAAATGCCAATAATGCAACTTGCTTAATAAAATAACTTGCTTTCATACTATTCATTCAAAATACAGACTATCGTTTTGGAAACTTGCGATGAATTGACATAAATATAACCGAGACTATACAAGGAATCATAAAACACTCTAACGGAATACCCTTGATTGGGCTGAAGTACAATACTATGCCATTCAATTGTGCTATTAGTATTAAACAACACAATATCTCTATCAGACGTTGAACCAGAAACTTCAACCGGAACGGTTCCGTTATTGGTTATCAGAAAAGTTCCGTATGCATTTGGATATATGCCAAAATACATGGTATCAGTTTCTACTCCATTAACGGATATTTTGAATGATTCAACTCCGGGATTCAACTGAACATCACGGCGGACGCTATTGCCACTTTCTATTCTAATGATATAATCATCATCCAAATCGGCATAGCCGTTCTTTGAAATGGATAGGTAATAATTTCCATTAGCCAAATCATAAAATTGGAATGTTCCGTCATAACCAGTCAGTGCAGTTTCTCCTCGTGGATTCAAACGAACATTTGCATTAGCCACAGGATCGCCTGTGACATAATCTGTTACCGTTCCATAAATGGAGCCTTGCCTGGCTTTTCCACAGCCAAACATTGCGAAACAAACAAGAAGCAATGCCGTAAATTTAAGTAAATATTTCTTTTTCATAGGATTAAGAATTATTGTTTAGTTATTCGCCTGCAAAGCAATTATGACACTTACCACACCACCATGACCAAGAATTACAGTCTTGCGATTGGTATTATACCCTGTTTTTTGCACAGTTACAACGTATTGAAGCGCATCAAGGTCGAGAAACTCGAAATGTCCATCATTGCCTGTGTATACTTCCATTCCGCCAGGACTTAATGTTACCAAGGCTCCTTCAACAGGGTCACCTGTAGCCAAGTCAGAGACCCAACCATAGATGGAACCGCTACCATTGCCGCCATCTTCACCAGAGGGATAATCTTCTGGGACACAGGATAATATCATGCAAGAAAAAACCAATAATATAGCGATTCTCAATATAGTCTTATATTTCATAAACATCATGTTTAATATCTTAAATCAAATCTATTCATTTCACCTGCATTTATTTCAATACGAGTTCTATATGTATTAGAATTAGGATTACTGCCTAAACGAAGATAATAGCCGTGGTAGTAAACACCATTTACATAATTTGAATTAGCAATATCAGAATTGTATTGAAAAGCAAGCTCATACTGCCCGTCTGACCCTGTAATAGTGGAATTAATCATCGGATAATTCACGCTGCTACCAGCCTTAGAATAAGCATATTCTAATGTAACCTGAAGATTACCAGCTGGAGTGCCATCTGACCAAAACACTGTTCCATATACAATGGTTTCTTTCTTGCACCCAAACAACATACAGCATAAAACCAATAATGCCGCAAGTTTAAATAAGCGTTGCTTTTTCATATTATTTCAATTTAAGTATTAAACAATCAATGATTCATAAATTATAATTTGTAGACTTCAGGGCTTGTGTTGACAAATTGGGGCATACACATCCCCACATTGGCACCGATATAGGTCGGGTCGCTGATATAATAACGTTTGCCTTCATACTCGAAGTAATTGCCTTTCAATTCCTCAGTATAACTAACTGCCGTGGCTAAATGACTAGGATAACTCAGCAACACCACGTCCAAACCGAGCAGGTCGTGGATAAGAATTGAGAACAAAATGGAACGGTCTTCGCAATCGCTGTAAGGATAATAAAAAATTTCGTCTCCAAACAAAGGACGTTCATATCCAAATTGCTCCTGGTCGGTTTGGTAGTCTAATGCCGTCTGAACGAAGTTGATGATACGATTGGCCGCCTCAATCTGGCTCTTCCCCTCAATGCCTTTGCGAAGCACCGGATATAGCTTCGCTTTCACCTCTTCGCTAAGACCCGCCCAACTGTAATAAGTCCATACGCATTTGGGGTAACCTTGATAAAAATCCATAAGGTTCTTGTTTGTTGAAAGCGTTACGGCGATTTCAGGATAACGCTTCGATTTGAATTCTTTACCTACCGTTGGTTTATAAGCGAACTTTGGGGGGCAAGGCAGTCTTAATGACATTACTCTTTCACTGTCGGAAAATGCTTTATTGAACATATAGGTTCTTCCAGTCTCATTCGTGCCAAGAGTATACAGCCGCTCACCTTGATGGGTGACAAAACTGCTTTCATAAATGACCCCATCAAAAGGCACGAGGGCGACCAAATGACCATTTTTATTCCCAATTCTTACTTTATAGCCAGATTGAGCCAATAGATAAACCTGCATCAGCACGGCCTCGTCCGTGGCTTTGCCAAGAAAACTCTCGGAAAGGTCACGCAATAGGCAATAATAAGCCCAATCGCCCAAGGACAGTTCCTTTCGTAAATCAAGGCAATCTTCGAGCAGTGCATCGCTTTCAGGAGAGGAAAGATGCAACCAAGCATCAGCAACAGCCGTCTCCGAAGCATCTTTTAACTTGAATTTCAAACCCTTGTCCAAACTCACCACACATGATGTACCATAACAAGTGAACTCATATTCTGCCGTCGATGGAATGGGTGATGGCTTTGGCGCATCTGGACGTTTTGCAGGTTGAAGTGGTGATGGCTTTGGCGTTGGTATAGGTTTGTAAGGAATAGGATTGGGAAGATTGGGTATAGGCGTATCTCTATTATACTCGTACGGACGAGGTGGCTCTGGAAGTTCGGGAACGGGTTCTCCTTTCAATAGTTGAAAAGCCTCCCAATGCTCGCGCATATACCGGGCATATTCCTCGTTAGCTTGACGGCGATAGTTGTCGTATCCTTCCTTCACCGAATCTTTGTACCGTTCCATCTCTGCTTGCTTCTGTCTTTTGTAGCTCTCATAGTCTTGGGCTTTCGTTGGCAAAACGAGCATAAGCAAACCGAAGAACAAAACCGTTTTTTTCATGGGTTTTCTTTTTAAAGTTGGTAGTGGTCAGTTTTTTTTCTGTAAAGTCAAGTTGATGTTCACAACACCACCGGGAACTGAAGTAACAGACTTGCGATTAGTGACATAGCCTGTTTTCTGCACCGTCACGGTGTATTGGTTTGCATCAAGGTCGATGAACTCGAAATGGCCGTCATCACCAGTATAGGTATTATAGCCGGTTGGGCTTAAGGTCACTGTGGCATTTTGGACGGGATCGCCCGTGTCCAAGTCGATGACCGTGCCTGAGAGAGTCCAGAATATATCGTAAGTCACGGGTTCGCACGAGGTGGCCAGTGCTATCATCGCTATTATTAATAGGAATGTTTTTTTCATGGTTGTATTTCTTGTGGTTAGTGGGTTAAAAACTCATGGTTAGGGCTAATCCTACTGTTTCAGGGGCGGCATAAGGAACAAAACTGATCATTTTCCCGTCAACTGAGACGTATGGGGTGCCTCGTGCCACCACTCCGTCTATAATATTCCACACATATACACCTATGGCTCCGACAAGAAACCCATAGCTCACAATTTTATAGGTGTTGGCGTTAGCCGCATAACGCTGTATTGTGGCGGCATCGTGTGTAGAACCAATCATGGCAACGTAATAGTTTTTCCTCGTTTGCGCAAAAGCGAAGCCTCCGATGCAAAGTATTTCGCTGGCGATAATCGTCGTTGCTCTAATTTTTTGCCCTTTGTAAAACTGCATCCAACCTGGGACAAACACACGGGCAGAAAACGGATACTGGCATGTGGAAGTCACTTTTTCTATTTCAGAAGACTGGTAGTTTAGATCGTTCTGGGTTTGATACAGGAAATAACCCTTTGTGTAGTCGTTTTCCCAATACTCAGCGATGTAGCCTGATTTTATCCATGCGTCATTGTTGCCCACTTTCAGCTTTCTGCGCCGTTTTATCTCGGCCTCGGCTTTGTCGATGATGTCTTCTCGGTTTTTACCGCTTTCAACGACGACTTCTAGATATGATTTAGTCAAAGGCTTGTAGTAAGAGGGTGATGCCCAATATGGCTTGCGTTCACACTCCTCCTTGCTTTGGCCCTTCACGGATATTTGCAATGGCAATGTGCAGATAATGCACATTGCCATATAGAGCAATTTTTTCGATAGGTTCGTGTCCATGATTATTTATCTGTTTCTGACCCTTGTTCGAAAATTTTAAAGGCTGAGTCGCGAAATGCCTTTTCGTTCTGGCGTACTTGCTGTCTGATGTCGGAAGGCACATCTTTGTCATTTTCAAGGCCTTCTATTAGGGAATTAACCAAGTCAGACTTCTTAACCAAAATGCCAATGTAGATGTTTTGGAATCCCGCATCATCAATTTCGCCAAAGGTGCGGCAATCCTCTTCGGTGTCGCCCAAGACTCTATCGATGACTTCTTCACCCGCACTCTCAATATGGGATGCTGCCGAACTCTTGTCGCCATAGTCCATTTGGTCAAAATAGTCACGGACAACAGCCTTGTATTTACCACCGATTTTTTGTTTTACTTGCTGTCTGACACTGTTCAGAAGCTTGTTAATGACAAGAGTAAAGTCGCGTTCCCCCTCTCCTCCAGCCTTTACCCTTGTATAACCACTTCCAGCAAAATACTCGTCATCATCATAACGCATGCACGGTTGGATGGTTGTTTTTTCGGTTTGTCGAAGGTCGTTCTCTTGCTCTCTTAATCGGTCATTCCTGCCATTTCTGTTGCTTTGTGCATACAAAGATTGTATGTTGGCAATCATCAGCAACGATATTACGAAAAATCTTATAGTTCTCATGGTTGTTTATTATATTATTGCTGGTTTTCTTTGAATTCGTTGTATTCTTTGTTGTTTGACTCTTCAAACACTTTAAAGGCACTGTCGCGGAATTGTTTTTCGTTGAAACGCACTTCCAATTCCTTGTCCTTTGACAACTCTTTTATTGCATTTTCAAGGAACTTCTTTTTGCTCGCCTTAATAGTCATGTACATAATCATGTTGCCGTTTTCATCAGGGCTCGTGTTCTTGCGGCAAACTTCGTATGTGTCGTTAATCATAGCACGGACAACAAGGTCTCCTGCACTTTCAATGTGCGACCTTTCATAGCTGCCCTCCTCGGTGTCCATTTGGTCAAAATAATCGCGTGTGACGGCCCTATATTGAGCGGACAGTTTTTGACGCATTTGTTGTTGTGCCGAGCGAAGAGTTGCTGTAGCAGCAGTGTTGATGGAACTGGCTTTAACTTGACGCATGGTGGAGGCATAGAACCACTCGTCGTCATCGTACATCTGGCAAGGCATCTCAGTAGCATCGGCCTCACGAGCCGCCTGCTTTTTGGCTATCTCTTCTCCAACAGCAGCATTGGCCTCGCGTTGTTTTTGGGCTTGTTCAGCTTGTGCTTTGGCCTCCTCGTTACGTTGTCTTGCCTTAATCAGCTCGGTTTCCTGGTTGAGACGCTCAATCTCCGAATTGGTTGCTTTTTTGTTGCTCCCACATCCTGCAAGGGCAAGCATGGCCAGCATCGCCACTCCGATTCTGTTTAATCTTTTCATTGCTTTGAGATTTAATTGTTTATAAACTGGTTGTTTGACTTCATTGTTTTGTCCGTCAAATACCCAGACCCGGACAGATTAAATTCTATTGTTGTCAGACCACACAAAAAGAAAAGCGGGGTATCTTATGCTTCCACCCGTCTGAACTATTAGGTCGTAGGAAAACCTCTCAAATAAACGAACAGAATTGATACCCACGCTGTTGGTATAAACATTCACCCGAAAAGTGTGCATGAGGCGGTTAAGCCTCTGCACACCAACGGGAGTACGATACCTACCCGTAGCATCTACTTCTGCAATGTTCTTGATTTGGGGTTATTGAGTTTCCTACGTTCAATAGTTCCAAAAACAAAGCGTCAGCAAACGCCTTCTTATTATGTCATCCCACCCTCACTCCCAAACGTGGGCCTTCAGGAAAGGATATGCAAAGAAACGAAAAAATTGTGAGATAGAACGAAATGAATGAAAAAAATGTCCTTTTGGCATATTCTATTTGAAGTGTTGGCATGGTGCCAAACCCTTCCATCCACGTTCCCAAACCTTTCGCAAAGGGTTGGCAAAGGAAAAGCCTTTGCCTAGGCTTTAGCTAAGGTTTACGTAGGGTGGTGTGCTGATTTTGTTGACAGATGTATGCTTCATCCTCGGCATTTTTTCGACCTGTACAGGATTACCACTGGATTACCGCAGGATTACGACAGGATTGCGGCAGAGATTCACGCTCTCGACAGCGTAGACCACCGTGAGATGTCCCTTAGATTTCCGTGACATCTCCGTGAGACCTCCCTTGAATCATGCTTCTCCTTCGCTCTTCCTTCGCTCTACTCTCACTCTACCTATACAGTAGCCATACTGTAGCCATACTGTAGCCATAGTGTAGCCATACTTTAAAGTATGGCAATAGTATGGGTAATGTATGGGTGGTATATGGGTAGAGTATGGGTAGTGTATGGTAAGGGTATGCCTACGGTATGTGAAGGGTATGGCTGGGGGCTGGGGTTTGCTACATCTCAACTGCTGTTTTCACGCAGAACCCGCTGAAATGTTTTACATTGACTAACGTCGAATCTTCGATTTCAACGAAGTTAAATCGCTGAAACATGTTGTCGTTTTCTGTCGGATATATTGTTGTATCGATAGACTTTCATTTCGAAGTCTACGTCAATACGCGAACAGCTCCTCCAGCGTCACCACACGCTGCACCGCACCCGCATGCTCGCCACGGACAAGTCCCATCGTGGTCACTAGCACCGTCTGTATCGAGTGCGAGCCCTCGTGCATCTTGCTCATCTCAAAGGCATCCTGCCTGTGCAGGATATCCTTCTCGTCATCCAGCGAGATTGCATAGCGGCTGGCCGAAAACTTCATCTCGCACAGGAAATCCGTCCTGCTCGCCTTGCTCTCCATCAACAAATCCACCTGCGCATTCCTGCCGTCTGGTCCCGGCCCAAACCAGCAATAGCTCCTGTCCACCGACGGAATCCTTAACGCCTCCTGCATCTGCGCCTGATGGTGAATGCAGAGCAGCTCAAACGTGTCGCCTGTCCAGGTATTGAATACCGGAGTCCTGTGGATGGTTGTCCATAGCCCCGGCCTCACCTGCTTCCCGCTCACAAAACGCAGGTAGAACAGCGAAAAGAAGTCCGTCAGCTGATACAGCGTCTCCACCCTCTCCTTGCCGTATCGCGGGTATGTTCTCACCACCCCCGACTCCTTCAGGTTCACCAGTTGCTTGCTCAGCGTGCCACCGCTCTTCACCCCGATGGCCGTCGAAATCTCCGCCTGCGTCATACCATAAAACTGGCTGCCCAGCGCCTTCACAATGTCCACATACCGCTCTTTGTTCGCATACAGGCCCGTGTATACATCCTTAAACTCCTGGTGAATCTTCTCGTCCGCAAAAAACAGCCTGTCAATGTTCTCTGTCATCGTCTGGTCGTTGCGCAGCTTGTCCAGATAGTAAGGCACACCGCCCAAAGCCATATAGCCCACACAAATCTCGTATCTCGACAGCCTGAACCCGTGCTTCTTGTAATAACGCTCGCACTCAGCCAGCGTGAACGGCCTCAGCTTGATAGTCTCCGTCAAGCGTCCGTGCAGGCCGCCATAGTCGCTGATCACGTTGTCCAGCATCCAGCTCGTAGCACTGCCGCACACCACCAGCACGATGTCCTTCCGCTGCGTGCCAGCCCACGAGTTCCAGAAATACCCCAGCTCCGAGATCATCTCTGCCGACTGAGGACCTGCCAGCCAGGGCAACTCGTCTATTAGTATCACCTTCCTGCGCTGTCTAATGCCCGTCAGCAGTTTCCTAAGTATCAGGAAAGCCTCGCGCCAGCAACTCGGTTTCTGCTCCTGCTCTGGCATACCTGCCAGTAGCAGCGCATCATAGAAGTGGTCCAACTGTATGCGACGGTACGTCTCATAGCTCTTCACCTGCTCCTCTTCCGTTTCGTCCTCCTTCTGTTTCAGATATGTACCCACCACACTGAACACCAGCTTGCGCCCATAAACCTCGCTCACCAAGAACGATTTCCCGATACGTCTGCGACCATAGATTGCGATAAACTCCGACTTCTGCGATTTATACAGTCTCTCCAGCGTTGCAATCTCTTCTTCTCTGCCTATAATGCTTTGATATTTCATATCTTAACACATTTATTAAATCTTCATTTTGACGCTGCAAAGGTACGATTTTTTTCTTGAATTAGTCGAATTTTTCTCTTTAAAACTCAGCGAAAAGCAAACTTTTTGTTCCTTTTTCGCTGATTTTTCAAATTATCACATCGCAATTTATCCCAAGTCTTTCAGAGGAAAAGGCCGATGCCGAAGCATTGCCCCTCCGTTTCTCAAATCAGCGTTTTTTCATTGTTCATTCTGCTTTCGGATGATTTTATTGCCCAACCACCAATAGTGCTGGAGCGTTGCAGCATTGAGCTGCATCACGGATTTCAGTCTCTGCCTGTCGATTTCCTCGTAGAGATGCAGAAGCCATTTTTTCGGTTCAAGCAGGATTACCACTGGATTAACGCTGGATTACACCTGGCTTATGGCAAAGAGGGGATTGTTACTGCCCTTTTCCCGAACATAGGTTCATCAGCCAATGCAGTTATGTTCATCAGCCAATGCAGTTATGTTCATCAGCCAATGAACATAGGTTCGTTTTTTGGGGGTGTTTTAAAAATTGCATTAGGTCAACCCAGCAGCCAGACTATCTGCATCTCGTTCCATATTGCAGAACACCCTATTCACTATGCATTCAATAAGGAGGAATAACATGGAAAAGTACGTTGATATAAAGAGTCCTTTCACGGGAGGAAAAGTAAAGGAAATCAGCACAGTGGAACAGCATGAGTTCCGCAATGAGCAATATTCGGTTCATGTGCGCTATTATGTTTGCGAAGACACAGGCGAACGGTTTACGACGACCGAGCAGGACGAGCTTCTGTTCAACGAGCTCTATTCACAATACCGTGTGAACCACGGCATCCCGTTCCCCGAGGAAATCAAGAGTATCAGACTGCATTACGGCCTGAATTATCAGCAAATCACAAAGATTCTGGGCTTTGGCATCAACCAATATGCGCAATATGAAAAAGGCCAAATACCCTCAGAATCTAACGGCAAGATGCTCTCGGCAATCATGAACCGCCAGTTCATGATTCATCTGTTGAAAGACAGCCGTGCGGAATTTGACGAGAACGAATACAGCAAGGTGCTTCAATCCATATTGGCTTCAGAGGCAATGCCTGAAAACGAAGCATTGAAACGGCTCATCTATCGCGACATACGCCGTTCAATATACAACGGTTTTGGTCAATTAAATGTCGAGAAGGTCTCTGAGATGGTTAAATTCTTCATCAGCAAAGAAGGCGGCCTGTTTCCCACGAAGCTCAACAAGGATTCCCTCTTGGTCAAATAGAAAACCTTACCGCACGACAAGCCGCTTTGTGGTTACACCGTTTTTGGTGGCGATACTGACCATATAAATTCCTGTAGGATAACTATTTGTATTGAGAACAAAGTGGCTTCCACCAGTCAATGTAATGTCTTCAATCTGTTGTCCCAAGAGGTTACAAACGGTGATGCTTTGCAGACCGTCTTCGGCCAAAATATTGACCATATCATCAGCAGGGTTGGGATACAGCGCCACTTTCGTTGTTTCGTTTTCGGGCACCGCGTAGTTATTGATACCTGCCAAGGTCGCCACGAGACCCAGATTGAGTTCGGTGAAGCGTTTCGACTGCTCCAAGTTATTGACACTCAATCCTAAAACATCATCCCGACTATGGATGAACGGCGAACTGGCATTCACATCCTCAAAAGGATGCACAGCGGGATAACCGTTGCGGTTGAAGGAGGAATAGTCGCTGTCGCCCCACTCCAACCAAGCCTGACGGATGGGCATTTCAGGGAAATAGATGTGGCTGAAGTTGTACACATAGTTGGCAATAAGCGAATCCTGAGTGGTGTACATTAGATGCACGTGGATATCGGAGCCTTCTTCAAGGTAGCCGGTCATATCAAGGTTGAAGTAGCCAACGATGTCCATACTCTGCTCGGCACATTCTTTGGCGTAGGCCGCACTTCCCAGCAGGCCAACTTCTTCGGCGCACCAATTGGCGTAGATAATGCTGCGGTCGAAACTGTATTGGCTTAAGATTCTTGCGGTTTCAAGGATGCCTGCGACCCCTGAAGCATTGTCGTCGGCACCAGGAGAGCGGATGGTGTCAGGGTCATAGCCATTGTATGCGTAGGAATCATAATGGGCACCGCATATTACAAACTCCTCGGGGTTTTTTGTGCCCCATTGGATAGCGAGAATGTTGTCGCCCGTTTCGGTAATGCCCAAGTTGTGCAACTTGAAATCGTGCTTGATGACGGTGTCCACACCCAAGGAGCCGTAATGCTCGTATAACCAATCCTGAACATCATAGATGTAGCGGCTGTCATAGCGACGGGTCCAATAGGAACACAAGTGCGCGATTCTGGCTTCGATGCTATCCATTGAGACTGAGTCCATCAAAGCGCGGATTTGTGGATTTTCTTCCGTGATTACTGGATAATCATGCTCATAGATATGCGGTGCCTGCGCCCAAGCTGCGAGGCCACTTACCAAGAATAGTGCAATCAATACAAGTCTTTTCATAACTTCTAACTATTAATTTTCAACTGTTTACAGCCCCTTCACATGCGGTTTGCCTGCGATGAAATCTTTCAAGTAAAACGGCTCGAAATAGGCTACGTCAACGAAATCCTTGTTCAGCAAGGCACGTTCTGCCAAAGGGCGCATATAAGCCGCTGAAGGCTTGAAGCCGTCGATGATGCTGATATTAGGTTGATTTTCAAAAACATTGCATAGTTTTGGTGCACCATCGCCGAAAAGCCAGATATGATGTTCTTTCCGCAAATCGGCAAAAGAATTCTCATCAATGATTAAAGCAGCGGTGTCTTCAATTTTGTTGAGATTGGCGTCGAAAATGGCGGCGTAAACCTCCATCCTGCGAGCGTCAATCATGGGGATGAGCAGGTCGTTTTTGTCGATTTGGCTTCCTAGCTTTTCTTTCATGCCGTATGCCATAGCTTCCAAGGTGTCGATGGCCATCAGCGGAACATCGGCTGCATAGCAGATGCCTTTGGCTGTACTCACGCCGATGCGCAAGCCCGTGTAGGAGCCAGGACCTTTGCTCACCGCCACAGCATCGAGCTGGGGATAGTCAATACTGGCGGTGTCCATCACTTCCTTAATGAAGGTCGTGATTTTCTCCGAATGTGCGTTTTGTTTTTCGCTCTCGCGTAGGGCGAGGGTGCAGCAACTCTCGTTGAGAGCTACCGAACAGACTGATGTGGAGGTTTCGAGGCAAAGAATCATGATAATGGATGCAATTTTGCCGCAAAAATAGTGATTTTTTTCTTTGTGGTGGGGTAGGGGAGGAGTTGAGGAACAGAAAAATGTATATTAAGCTTCCGAAACGATGCATGTGGGGTTTGAGGAGATAAAGGATTTTTCGCGCATTCCTTAGTAAAAAAAGCAATTTTGTCTTTGTTTTCAATTTTTTTCCGATATTTGCAGGATTAATATGCCTTATTAGGCGTATGGTAATGTATTGTCTTTTAGTTCTTTAGTTGCTTGAAACGGGACTTTGAACACGGGACTGTATAATGAAAGAAGCAAAAGAAATATTGATTTCGAAGGCTACACGGCGGAATTGGGACAAGCTGAAAGCCACTCAGAAAGGTCGCTTGACGCGTCGCGCCAACAAGAGCCGCTCACAGAAAATCATCACCCCTGAGGGTTATGTGATGGCGGCCAGTCTGCCCCGTTTCGTGGATGAGCTGAGGGATACCACTTATCCCTTGGAGGAGTTGATTTTCAGCCTGTGTGCCCAATATGTGGAACATAACAAGGTCAGCGAAGCCAACCGCAAGCGTTTCTTTGAGGAATATGCCCAATACAACCGTCTCGACGTCAGCGTTCCGCGACAGATATTGAAGAATCGGCAGGACGACTGGATTGGCTTTGTCTATCAGTCGTTGACGGCAGAAGGCCGCCGCATACTGAAAGGCCTTTATTACACCAAGCCCGCCATCGTCGATGATATGCTGGCTGACATACACCTCGTGCAAGGCGAGCGTTTCCTCGACCCCTGTTGCGGTAGCGGCATCTTTCTCATGCGGGTGCAGCACGCCCAGCTGGAGCAGCTTTATGGCATCGACAACGACCCTTTGGCTGTGATGATTGCCAAAGCCAACCTGATGGTGAAATACGGTGACTCGGAGGTTTACCCGCAAATCTTCCTGCTCGATTTTCTGAGTCATGCACCCCAGGCTCTTGGCAGCATGAAGTTCGACTATATCGTCACCAACCCGCCTTGGGGCACTGAGAAAGGCCATTTGCACGAATCGTACCTCATACAATCGAAAGAAAAAGCCTCATTGTTCTTCACCGAGGCATTCAAATACCTGAACCGCAACGGGATGCAGCATTTCTTGCTGCCCTCCTCGCTGATGAAGATCAAGGTACATTCCGATTTGCGTCGCTTCGTGACCCACGAAACCCGTATGGAGAGCATCCGCTGTCACCGCGAGCGTTTCAAGGGGGTCTTCACCGACTTTGTCAGTATGAAGGTGAGCCGCAAGCCGGTCTTCGAGAGCCAGAGTTTTACTGTTACAAGCGAGAAGAACGAGGTGTCGCGCAAGACTTTGGTCCCGACAGATGACGATTTTTGCGCCATACCCATGCTGGACGACCGCATTGAGGCCATCATCAGCAAAGTGGAGCGTTTGCGCCACGACGACCTCTCGCATAGTCTCTGGGCTTTGGGCATCATAACGGGCAACAATGCCAAGCTGTTGAAAAGCAGGATGGCACAAGGTTTGGAACCTATCTACACGGGTAAAGACATTGTAAAGTATAAATTGAAACCGGCGAGCCGTTACATCAAATATGATCGTGCCGAGTTTCAGCAATGTGCTAAGGACGAGCTCTATCGTGCCCAAGAGAAGTTGGTGTATAAGTTTGTTTCCAGTCGTCTTTGTTTCACTTACGACGACAAGCAGCGTCTCTTTCTTAACAGCGCAAATATTCTCATCCCCAAGGTGGATGGGATGAGTACCAAAACAGTGTTGGCATTTCTCAACTCGTCTTTGTTTAACTTCTTGTATGTCAAACGATTTGATGATATCAAAATCCTAAAAGGAAATCTTTCGGCTTTGCCCTTCCCAAAGATAACGCCAACAATGAACGAGCAGTTGACTGCTTGGGTTGACGAAGCTTTAAAGGGTAGTGTCGATGCTATTGCAGAAATCGACAATGTGATTTTTGCATTGTATCAGTTTAATAATGATGAAATCAGAATAATTCAAGAATCATGAAGATATTAGTCACAGGCGGTGCGGGGTATATCGGATCGCACACTTTGGTTGAATTGAATGCGGCAGGTCACGAGACTGTGGTCGTTGACAATTTGAGTAACTCTAACCGCAAATCTTTGGAGCGTGTGGCCGAGTTAATCAGGAAGGAAGTGCCTTTCTACGAAGTCGACATCCGCGATCGTGAAGGTCTCAACCGCGTTATGGAAGCGCACCATTTCGATGCTTGCATTCATTTTGCTGGACTGAAGGCTGTGGGTGAAAGCGTGGAGAAACCTTGGGAATATTATGAGAACAACATCGGTGGCACACTGACGCTGCTTGACGTGATGCGCAAGCAAGGCTGCAAGAATATCATTTTTTCGTCGTCGGCTACCGTTTATGGCGATCCTGCCATCATTCCCATCACCGAGGAATGCCCCAAAGGACATTGCACCAATCCTTATGGGCAGACCAAAAGCATGCTTGAGGAAATCATGATGGACATGCAGAAGGCCGATAAAGATTGGAACGTGGTGCTGTTGCGCTATTTTAATCCCATAGGTGCTCACCCGAGTGGCAGGATAGGGGAGAACCCTAACGGCATTCCGAACAACTTGATGCCCTATGTCACCCAAGTGGCTGTGGGCAAACGTCCCGAGTTGGGTGTTTTTGGTAATGATTACGACACGATTGATGGCACAGGCGTCCGCGATTATATTCACGTCGTGGATTTGGCGAGGGGGCATGTGGCGGCTCTGCAGGCCATTGAGAGAAAGTGCGGCTGTGCCATCTACAACCTTGGCACGGGTCAGGGGTACTCGGTGCTGCAATTGGTGAAGGCTTTTGAGAAGGTCAATAACATCAAGATTCCCTATAGCATCAAACCGAGGCGCGCGGGCGACATTGCCACATGTTACTCTGATCCTGCCAAAGCGCAGCGCGAATTGGGCTGGAAGGCGCAGTTTGGCATCGAAGAAATGTGCCGCGACGCTTGGAACTGGCAAAAGAACAATCCGAACGGGTATTAAACTTATGTATATTATTTATCCCATATTAGTCTGGGTCAGTGGCATCCGCTATGCCGGAGTCGTGAAACCGTTTCCGTAACCATAGACTGAGGCGACGGGAAGAACCCGAACTCAGTCGCAATGTAGAGAGAGATTGCGGATGATCCGCAATGATAATTGAACCATAACTAACAAACACGGAAAACAATTAATGGACAAAGTAACAATCATAGATTACGACCGGATATACAAGAACTTCATCGACGAGAAGTACTTGCACGGTTACAACGAGTACTACTTCCGCGACCAGCAGGTGAAGAAGCCCGCCAACGGTTGGCGTCATCTGCATTCAAGCGAGGTGGAGCAACTCGTGATGAACAACAACTCGGCCACTGACTGGGACGACATCTGGGTGACGGATGAATTCGACACCCGTATGGTGCGCAACAACCGCTTCTTTGGCAGGGTCCGCATCGGACGTATCACCCGCCAGGTGCTGCAGTACCACGACTTGCGTGTCCCCGTTGGCATCACCGACAGCAGCATTATCTCTTGCGACATCGGCGACGATGCGGCGATTCACGATGTGCACTATATGGCCAACTACATCATCGGCGACCGCTGCATCCTGTTCAACATCCAGGAGATGTCGACCACCGACCACTCGAAGTTCGGCAATGGCACCATCAAGGAAGGTGAGGATGAAGACGTGCGCGTGTGGCTTGAGGTGATGAACGAAATCGGCACCCGCAAGATTCTGCCCTTCGACGGCATGATTACCGCTGATGCTTATCTGTGGGCCAAATACACCGACGACACCAAGCTGCAGGAACGCCTCAAAGAAATCACCCAAGCCAGCGTCGACTACCGTCGTGGCTATTACGGCACCATCGGTGAGAGCTGCGTCATCAAGAACTGCTGGATCCTGAAAGATGCCAAGGTAGGCCCCTACTGTTATATTAAAGGTGCCAGCAAGCTGAAGAACGTCACCATCAACTCATCTGAAAAAGAGCCTTCGCAGATTGGCGAGGGTGTCATTCTGGTGAACGGCATCACGGGCTACGGCTGCCGCATCTTCTACTCGGTGGTGGCCACCCGCTTCGTGCTGGGCAACAACTGCAACCTGAAATACGGTGCCCGACTCATTTACTCCGTTTTGGGCGACAACTCCACCATCTCCTGTTGCGAGGTGCTGAACAACATCATCTTCCCCTCGCATGAGCAACACCACAACAATTCCTTCCTCATCTCAGCCTGCGTGATGGGTCAGAGCAATATGGCGGCTGGAGCCACCATCGGCTCGAACCACAACAGCCGCGCCACCGACGGCGAGATTGTGGCTTCGCGTGGCTTCTGGCCTGGTCTTTGCTCCAGTGTGAAGCATTCCTCGAAGTTTGCCTCTTTCACCTTGCTCTCAAAGGCTGACTATCCCAATGAGATGGACATCAAGCTGCCCTTCTGCCTCGTCAGCAACAACCTGGCCAAGGACGAGCTGCACATCATGCCGGCCTACTGGTGGATGTACAACATGTACGCCATCGCCCGCAATACCTCGAAATACCAGAAGCGCGACAAGCGCAAGCACAAAGTCCAGAACATCGAGTTTGAGACCCTCGCCCCCGATACGGTGGAAGAAATCATCGAGGGCCGCAAGCTGCTGGAGGTTTGGGTGGCTCAGGCTTACCTCCGCTCGAAAGGCGAAGACCCCGCGAAGTATGAATACTACGACTTGCGCGAATGCGGCAAGAACCTCTTGGACAACGAACCCGAAACAGTCAACAAATTGGAGGTCTTGGGCGAGAAGATAGAGAAAAGCCAACGCAAGGTGGTGATAGACAAAGTGTGGAAAGCCTATCACGCCTATGGTGACATGATTACCTACTATGCCGTAAACACTTGCCTGAAGTACATCGAGAAACATCCCGGAATCGATATGGAGCATATCGTGGAACAGATGAAGGGCAAACGTATCCGCAAGTGGATTAATCTGGGTGGACAGACGATGCCTGAGGAAGATGTCGACCAGCTGCGTGCCGACATCCGCGACGGCAAACTCAACACATGGGAGGAAATCCACAAACGTTACAACGAGCTATGGGAGAACTACCAGCACGAAAAACTGCGTCACGCCTACTTCGCGCTGATGTTCCTTTACAAGGATGATGCCGACGTGATGACAGAAGAGATGTGGAGCGACAACCTTGAGAAGGCTGTCCGCATCCAACAGTTCATATGCGACCAGGTGTACCTCAGCCGCAAGAAAGACTACGACAACGAAATCCGCAGCACCACCTTCCGCAACGATGCAGAGAAGATTGCCGTCGTGGGCAAGATTGATGAGGTGGAATTCATCAAGCAAACCAGCAAGGACACGGAGGAATTCAAGCAGCGCGTGGAGAACTACAAAAAACGCTACAATCTATAACAACAACAATTAAACAATTCAACAATCAACAATTCAACATACCATGAGAGTAATTATTGAAAATAACTATGACGCCATGTCGCGTTGGGCCGCTAACCATATTGTTGAACGCATCAATGCCTTCAAGCCCACAGCCGAAAACCCCTTTATCCTGGGTTTACCTACGGGTTCTACCCCCATTGGTACCTATCGTGAACTGGTACGCCTCCATAAGGAAGGCAAAATCTCGTTCCAAAATGTTGTGACCTTCAATATGGACGAATATGTGAAGATTCCGGAGAGCCACCCCGAGAGCTACCACAGCTTCATGTGGAACAACTTCTTCAGCCATATCGACATCAAGAAGGAGAACGTCAACATCCTGAACGGCAATGCTGAAGATTTGGAAGCCGAATGCGCCCGCTATGAAGAGAAAATCAAGAGCTATGGCGGCATCGACCTCTTCATGGGCGGCATTGGTCCCGATGGTCACATCGCCTTCAACGAGCCAGGCAGCAGCCTCACTTCGCGTACCCGTGTGAAGACTTTGACCTCCGATACCATCATCGCCAATTCACGTTTCTTTGAGAACGATATTAATAAGGTGCCGAAGACGGCTTTGACTGTAGGCGTGGGTACCGTCATGGACAGCCGCGAGGTGATGATTTTGGCCAATGGTCACGGCAAGGCCCGTGCTTTGGCTCATGCCATCGAAGGTGCTGTTAGCCAGATGTGGACGGTCAGCGTGCTGCAGATGCATCCGAAAGGTATCATCGTTTGCGACGACGCTGCATGCGATGAAATGACTTACGGCACCGTCAAGTATTTTAAGGATATAGAGAAGAATAACTTATAATGAAAAATTTTGCTATCATAGGTGTTGGGGGGTATATCGCTCCCCGACACCTAAAAGCTATTAAAGACACAGGCAATACGCTTGTCTCAGCCTACGACAAGAGTGACAGCGTGGGCATTATGGACAGTTTTTTCCCAAAGGCTGCTTTTTTTACCGAGCAGGAACTTTTTGACCGTCACAACACCAAGTTGAGAGACAAGGGAGAACAGATTGATTATGTAAGTATTTGTACACCCAACTACTTGCATGATGCCCACACGCGCTATGGGCTGCGTTTGGGCTGCGACGTCATCTGCGAGAAACCCCTTGTGCTTAACCCTTGGAATATCGATGCCTTGCAGAAAGTGGAGGAGAGGCAAGGGCATAAGGTAAATACTATTTTCCAGCTGCGTCTTCATGATAAGATTATTGAACTGAAGAAAAAGGTAGAAGAAGGGCCAAAAGACAAGATTTACGACATCGACTTGACCTACATCACCTCGCGAGGCAATTGGTATTATGCTTCATGGAAGGGCGATGTCAACAAGAGCGGCGGTATCGCTACCAACATCGGCGTGCATTTCTATGATATGTTGAGCTGGATTTTCGGCGATGTGCAGAAAAACATCGTCCATGTGGCTTCGCATGATCGCGTGGCGGGTTACCTTGAAATGAAGCGTGCCCGTGTGCGTTATTTCCTCAGCATCAATGCGGATACCTTGCCGCCCAATGCCGTTGAAGGCGAAAAACGTACTTATCGTTCCATCATGATTGACGGCGAGGAGTTTGAATTCAGCCAGGGTTTCACCGAGCTGCACACCAAGAGTTACGAGGAAATCCTTGCAGGCCGTGGATTTGGTCTCGAAGAGGCACGCCGTTGCATCGAAATCGTCTATGAGATTCGCAATGCCAAGCCTGTTGGCCTTATTGGTGATTATCACCCTATGGCTAAATTGCCGTTAAGTGGTCATCCGTTTGGATGGAAATAGGCAGAAAGCTCAGAATGAAAACAAATGCTCAATAAAATATGGAGTTCCTTTCTGCCCATTGGCTTGACATTACTACTACCGCGCTTGGTTTAGCCTACATCCTGTTGGAGTACAAGGCCAGCGTATGGATGTGGGTTGCGGGTTTCTTTATGCAGGTGCTGGGCATCGTCTTGTACTATCAAAAGGGACTTTATGCCGACTGCGGCATGGAGTTTTACTACCTCGCCATGACTGTTTATGGTTTTGTCGCCTGGACGCGGCACAAACAGAAAACTTCCGACCTGCCCATCCGCCACATGCCGCGAAAAATGGCATACATCTGGATGGGCCTTGCCGCGCTGATATGGGCTGTTATCTATTTCCTGTTGTCACGTTTCACCAACTCCAATGTGCCTGTACTGGATGCTTTCACTACTGCGTTGAGCATTGTGGGCATTTGGGCTTTGGCAAGAAAGTATTTGGAGCAGTGGTTTGTGTGGATTGTCGTTGACGTGGTCACTTGCGGACTGTATTTTTATAAAGATATTCCATTCAAGGCCTCGCTATATGGCCTTTATGTCATCATCGCTGTTATGGGATATTTCAAGTGGAAACGGATGATGGAAGTTGCATAAAAGAAGAGGCAGCCGTTCGGCTGCCTCTTCTTTTTTTCATTCTTTCGCTTTCTCGATTGGGAAAAGGTCGTTGATCAAGACCTCCGTGACATAATGGCGTTGGCCTTTGTCGTCAGTCCATTCGTTGTTGCGCAGACTGCCGTCAATAGCAATCAACTGTCCTTTCTTGACGATTCGTTCCACGCGGTCGGCCACATTGCCCCAGGCCACGACTGGAAACCATTGTGTGTTGTCGACCCATTCGTTGTTGGCGTTTTTGCGGCTTTCGTTCACGGCGATGCGGAAGCGCGTCATCTTATTGCGGTTGAAGGTTTTTGTTTCAGGCGCTGCACCCGGGCGGCCAATCAGCATGACCGAATTTCTCATTGTACTCATGGTAGTGTGTGTTTAATGATTAATAATGTGTTTTGTGTTGTTGTGTCATCCCTCTCGGTTTTGACGATGCAAAGTAACAACACTTGTCAAGACTAAGCCGTTGATTAAACGTTTGTAGTCGACTGTAGTCGTTTGTTGTCGTTTGCTGTCGGATAGTTTGTTGATTTGCTGATATTTGAAAAATCGTGTTACATTCACAACTTTTCGTTATTTTTGCATCGAAAAAGAGAATAAGCGTATGTTTCAGGAGATTGAACGTAAATTTTTGGTTGTTGGCGACTTCAAGTCGCAGGCTGAGCAGGCCACTGAAATCTGTCAGGGTTACCTTTGCGGAGGCTCGGGTGTGACAGTGCGGGTGCGTGTGAGGGATGACAAAGGTTATCTCACCATCAAAGGCAAACGCAGCACCAATGGCATCTCACGATTCGAATGGGAAAAGGAAATCACTAAGGAGGAAGCCCTCGCTTTATTGGGTCTGAACGAAGGCGGCTGTGTGGAGAAGACACGTTATCTCGTGCCTAATACTGATGGACGGCATACTTGGGAAGTTGATGTGTTTCATGGCGACAACGAAGGTCTCGTGGTAGCTGAAATTGAACTCTCCGACGAAAACGACACTTTTGACAGACCGGATTGGCTGGGCAGGGAAGTCTCTGACGACTATCGCTACTACAATTCACAACTGCTGAAAAACCCTTACAAAAATTGGAAATAAACATGGCAAAGGACTTGAAACCCCATATTGGCATCTTCGGGCGGCGCAACAGCGGCAAGAGCAGCCTCATCAATCGGCTGACGGGACAGCAAATCGCCATTGTGAGCGACACGGCGGGCACCACCACCGACCCCGTCAAGAAAAGCATTGAGATTTTCGGCGTTGGGCCTTGTGTGCTTATCGACACGGCTGGCATCGATGACGTGGGCGAACTCGGTAAGCAGCGGGTGGACAAAACGATGAAGGTTTTGGAAGAGATAGACTGTGCCATCCTCGTCGTCACCGGCAATCAGTTTGGCGATCCCGAAGAGCAACTCGTCAGCCGAATGAAAGCATTGGCGGTGCCTTTCTTCGTGGTTCACAACAAGGCGGACGAAGAGCCGCTTCTTGCTGTCATAAAGGCTGTGATTGAGCGAAAATGCCATGCTGAAATCTTGGATTTCAGCATTATGCGAAATGATGATATTGCTCCACTTGTTGAAGTGCTGAAAAAAACCATTCCCGAGAGTGCTTATCAAAAGGTGTCGCTGCTGGGGGGCATCATCAAGCCTAACGAAGTGGTGGTTTTGGTTTGCCCTGTTGATTCCGAGGCTCCCGAAGGGCGTCTTATCCTGCCGCAAGTGATGGCGATCCGCGATGTGTTGGACAACGAATGCATCTGCGTGGTACTGAAAGAGTCGCTCTTGCAACATTATTTAGACACTATGCCTCAGCCTGCGCTGATTGTCACTGACAGTCAGGTGTTTGGCTTTGTGAGCAAGATTGTCCCGCAGGAGATTCCTTTGACCAGTTTCAGCATCGTTATGGCACGCTTGCGCGGCGATTTCGACAACTATATGAAGGGTACGCCTTGTCTTTCGCAACTGAAGGATGGCGACACGGTGCTACTGTTGGAGTCGTGTACGCACCACAGTACCTGCGAGGATATCGGTCGGGTGAAGTTGCCCCGAATGATACGGCAATTCACGGGAAAGGACATCCAATTCGAATATGTGGCGGGTCTTGCTCCCATTCCCGAGGTGAAGAAATATGCTATGGCCATCCAATGCGGAGGCTGCATGAGCACACGCAAGCAACTGCTCAACCGTACCAACCTGTTTGTCAACCAAGGTGTTCCTGTCAGCAACTATGGTATAGCATTGGCTTATATGAACGGGATTTTCAATCGGGTGATGAGGCCGTTTGTCTAATGCGCCTCTAACCAGTTGCTTCCCGTGTTGATTTCCACCACCACCGGCACGGATAATGGCAAAGCGTTCACCATCTTGTTCTCAACAATAGCTTTCAATTCGTTGAGTTCGTCCCTATGTGCGTCGAAGACCAATTCGTCGTGAACCTGCAGAATCATCTTCGACTGCATCTTCAGCTTTTGCAGCTCCTCGTGTATGCCGATCATGGCGATTTTAATCATATCGGCGCTGCTGCCTTGGATAGGAGCATTGATGGCGTTGCGTTCGGCGAAGCCGCGCACTACGCTGTTTGAGCTGTTGATGTCGCGGAGATAACGCCGGCGGCCCAGGATGGTCTCGGCAAAGCCGCGTTCCTTGGCCAGAGCGATGCTGCGGTTCATGTATTCCTTGATGCCGGCATACTCCTCGAAATACTTCTTGATGATGTCGGCAGCCTCGCTGCGCGAGAGTTCCATCCTTTCCGCTAAGCCGAAGGCCGACATGCCGTAGATGATGCCGAAGTTGACTGCCTTTGCGCGGCTGCGTTGTTCCTTGGTGACTTGTTCCATCGGCACGTGAAACACTTTGGCCGCTGTTGCCGCATGGATGTCGTGACCCAAGTTGAAGTCGTTGACCATAGCGGGGTCTTGACTCAAATGGGCGATAATGCGCAGCTCAATTTGGCTGTAGTCAGCGGCGAGAAGGGTATAGGCCTCGCTGCGTGGCACGAAGGCGCGACGGATTTCGCGGCCTTGTGCGGTGCGAACGGGGATGTTCTGCAGGTTGGGGTTGTTTGAACTCAAGCGCCCCGTGGCGGTTACGGCTTGGTTGTAGGAAGTGTGAATCAGACTGTCTTTGGGATTGACCAAAGCGGGCAGCGCGTCAAGATAAGTGGACTTCAGCTTGGTAAGCGAGCGGTAGTCCAAAATCTTCTGCACGATGGCGTGCTTGTGCAGAAGCTTTTGCAGCACCTCTTCGCCTGTGGCATATTGGCCTGTCTTGGTCTTCTTGGCTTTCTCGTCGATTTTCAATTTCTCGAAGAGGATCTCGCCCAGCTGTTTGGGTGAGGCGATGTTAAAGGGTGTGCCTGCCAAAGTGTAAATCTCTTCCTCCACTTTGTGGATTTCCTTGCCAAATTCCTCGCTGATTTGTTTCAGGTTTTCCGTGTCAATCTTCACGCCGTTGGCTTCCATGCGGCTCAATACGGGCACCAGCGGCATTTCTATTTCGTAAAACAGCTTTTCCACGCCGCTTTCCTTCAGTAAGGGCAGTAGCTTTTCGTAGAGTTGCAGGGTGATGTCGGCATCTTCGGCGGCGTATTCCTTGACTAGGTCCGTTGGCACCTCGCGCATGGTTTTTTGCTGACGGCCTTTGCCTATCAGGTCTTCAATGGGTATGGTGATGTAGTTGAGATACACTTCGGCGAGATAGTCCATGTTGTGGCGTTGCTCGGGCTCCAAGAGGTAATGCGCCAGCATGGTGTCGAACATTTTTCCTTTCACCACGATGCCATATTGCTCCAGTATGGAGATGTCGTATTTCAGGTTCTGCCCGATTTTCATCATGTTTTCGTCCTCAAACAAAGGCCTCAGCAGTTCCAGCTTCTTTTGACATTCCTCATGGTCGTCGGGCATGGGCATATACCAGGCCTCGTGCGCCTTGATGGCAAAGGAAAGCCCTACCAGCTCGGCGGAATACACGTCGATATTGGTGGTTTCGGTGTCGAAGACGAATTGCTTTTGTTGGCAGAGCAGTTCCACCAAATCCTTCGTTTGCTCCTCGGTTGCAACAAGCCGGTAATCGTGTGCTACCGTTTTGGCCGAGTCTTTGTCGCTGAAGGCTAACAGGTCGTCGGTGCCGCCCTCTTGATGGAAGAGGTCGAAGTTGTCTAATGGAGCAGGGGCGGAGAATAGGTCGGGGTCTTTTAACTCCCCCTTAATCCCCCTCTCAGAGGGGGAAGCCTGCCGAACGATAGTTTCGACGTTGGTGTTGGGTTGCTTTGCGTTCCCCATCTCAGAGAGGGTGCCGAAGGCGGGGGAGTTCATCCCACTCCTTTTTTTGTAATCCTCCAAAAAACGTTTGGCAAAGGTTCTGAATTCCAGCTCCTCAAACAGGGCCATCAGCGCGGGCAGGTCGGGCTCCTTGGCGCGGAGTTCTTCCTCGTTAAACTCTACGGGAACTTCCAGATTGATGGTAGCCAGTATTTTCGACATGAGTCCTTGTTCGGCAAACCCGATGACATTCTCCTTTTGTTTGCCTTTCAGTTCGTCGGCGTGGGCGATGAGGTTTTCTACGCTGCCGTATTTCCCCACCAGTATCGCTGCCGTCTTTTCGCCTATGCCCGGAATGCCCGGGATGTTGTCGGCGGCATCGCCCCAAAGGCCAAGAATATCAATCAGCTGCTTGGGCTCTTGTATGCCGTAACGCTCGCAGACTTCCTTGGGCCCCCAGATTTGTGCCGGTTCGCCGAATTTGGCGGGTTTGTAAAGCAAGACCTTGTCGGTGACGAGTTGCCCGAAGTCCTTGTCGGGGGTCATCATGTAGGTGATAAAGCCTTGTTGTTCGGCTTTTTTCGACAAGGTTCCGATGACGTCGTCGGCTTCGTAGCCTTCCACGCCATAGATGGGGATGTTGAAGGCCTCGATGAGCCTTATGATGTAGGGTATGGCCTCGCGGAGGTCGTCAGGCATCTTCTCGCGGTTGGCTTTGTATTCGGTGTATTCCGCTTGGCGTTGGGCGGCACCTGCCACGTCGAAAGCCACGCCGATGTGGGTGGGCTTTTCGTTTTTCAGAATTTCGTAAAGCGAGTTGAGGAAGCCCATCACCGCCGAGGTGTTGAGGCCTTTCGAGTTGAGACGCGGGTTCTTGTTCATCGCGAAGAACGCCCTGTAAATCAAGGCGTATGCGTCAAGAAGAAAGAGTTTTTTTTCGTTGTTTTCCATGACGACAAAGGTAAGAAAAAATTTTCAAATTGAAGGACTTTTACAGCCGATGTGGATGAAGGTAGGATGAAAAGCGGAACCGCAGAGCTTGTCGAGCTTGGAGGCGTCGGGGTGGAAGCCAGGCGGTAAACGACAGCCCGCCGTTTACCGAACGACAGCCCGCCGGGCGGTAAACGGACGGGAGCCAGCTTCCCTCCGAACTTATTCACTTATTCACTTATTCACTTATAACTTTGGACATTTACATTTCGGAAACCACACAAAAGATAACTTATTATTATTATAATAATTGTTATTATAATAATAATAAAACAATATTATTCAAGTCTTCCATCCTTGGATGTGTAAATTGAAAAATACAAATGTCCAAAGTGAATAAGTTATAAGTTATAACTTGACCGTGGTTTTTTGGATGATTTTTCGCTTATCGTCACGATAAAAAACAAGAGAAGATTTTGCTTTTCTAAACCTTAAACTCTAACCCCTAACCTCTAAACTAAAAAAACTTACGCATCATAACAATGTTTTTTTTATCTTTGCCTCATTATTTATAAAACGAACCTATATGGACAAGAAAACGCTACTTTTTCTGTTTATTTTGGCCTTGGCGATGCCTTTCGTCGGCCTCGCCCAAAGCCTGAAAGTGGGCGGAAAAGTCATTTCAGGGGAAGATGGTTTGGGTCTTCCTGGTGTCACCGTGCAGGTGAAAGGCACCACGACCGGTACCGTCACCGACATGGACGGTAATTACGCATTGACGGCCGACAAGGACGATGTGTTGGTCTTCAGCTTCGTCGGATTCAAGGCAAAAGAAGTGGCCGTCAAAGGCAAGACGAAAATCGATGTCACCCTTGAATCTGACAACCAACTGCTTGACGATGTGGTGGTCACAGCCCTCGGCATCAAGCGCCAGAAGCGCGAGCTGGGTTACGCTACGGAGGAGATTGACGGAGGCATGATTGCCAAGTCAGGCTCAGGTAGCGTCATCAGCGCCTTGAGTGGTCGCTCGGCTGGCGTGCAAATCATCAACCCCAACGGAGTGGATGGTAGCTCATCGCGTATCACCATCCGTGGTAACAACAGCATCTTCGGCGATAACCAGCCGCTCATCGTGGTCGACGGTGTGCCGATGTCGAACGAAGGCGGCATTACCTCATGGAGCGGAGGCCGCGACTGGGGTACGGCTTTGAACAACATCAACCAAGAGGACATCGAGAGCCTCGACATCCTGAAAGGCCCCACGGCGGCAGCCCTATATGGTTCGCGTGGCGGCAACGGCGTGGTGCTGATCACAACCAAGAAAGGATCGAAGCAAAGGGGGCTTGGCATCAGCTATTCCGCTGGTTTTAAGCTGACCACACCTTATATGTATCGTAAGGTACAAAACAAATATGGTGCAGGCGGCCCTATCACCTTCAACACGCCGACGCTCACCCCGATTGAAGGGATGTTTGACGGGAACGGGAACCAGGTGTATGAATACCCGGGCATTTACAGCGTCGACAACGGACCTGCGGGCGAGCCCACCAACACCACCTTCGGCTACTATGGCGGTGCCCAGAGCTGGGGCCCCGCGATGAACGGCGAGAGCGTCCTTTGGTGGGACGGCGTGGTGCGCGACTATTCGCCACAACCCGACAATCTGAAGATGCTTTTCAAGAACGGCCATACGATGAACCACAATCTGGCGTTCCAGAATGCCGGCAACTTCGGTAGCGTCCGCGTCTCGTTCACCGACTCGCGCACCGATGCCATCATCGACAACTGCAATCTGAGGCAGACTACCGTCAGCGTGGGCTCCTTGATCAATGTGTCGGACAAAATCAAGGTCGATGTGTCGTTCAACTATTTGGACTATTACCGCCTCAACTCGCCTGAAATTGGTGAGTCGAACAGCAACTTCAACAAGGGTCTGCTTTACAGCTGGCCCCGCAGCTGGAAAGGCCTTGAGGTTGCCTCATACGAGAACCCCGACGGCACGATGAACCAGTTTGACGGCTATCCGTACCAATACATCTACAGCAGCACATTCTGGACGTTCTACAACAACAACACGACCCTCGACCGCGACAAGATGTACGGCTCGGTCCGCCTGTTGTACGACATCACCCCCTGGCTGACGGCCACCGCAAAAGTGGCGTTGGACTGGACGGCCGACAGCTATATCACCAAGCACAAGCCCACCACCATCGACGGTATGGCCGGCGGCTATTACTCGAAGAGCAAGTCGAACTCGGTCACCCGCGACATGGAGTTTTTGATTACTGCCCATAAGGAGAAGCTGTTTGGCTCGAAGTTCAATGCCCGCTTCTCATTTGGTGGAGAACAATATTATGGTTACCGCGACGGCCTCAACGGCACTTCTGGCACCTGGGCTTATGCCAACCTCTACACCATCTATAACTACTCCAGTGCCTCTGAGCGCACTTTCGGCGAGTCGAGATGGGAGAAGCAGGTCAACTCGCTCTACGCCTTCTTCAACCTGAGCTACAGCGACTGGCTCTTCCTTGACGTGACGGGACGCAACGACTGGTCGTCGACGCTGCCCATCAGCAACAACAGCTACTTCTATCCCTCGGCCACCCTGAGCTTCGTCCCCACCTCTGCCTTCAAGCAATGGAACTGGGGCCCGGTCAGCTTCCTGAAGCTGAGAGGCTCATGGGCCCAGACCGCCAGCGACACCGAGCCTTACCAGCTGACTTATACCTATAATACAGGCTCGTTCGGCCACCAGCTGTCGGCCATCCTGCCTTCCACCGTTCCGCCCTTGGAGCTGAAGCCCCAACGCCAACGCTCCTTCGAGGTCGGCTTCGACATCGGACTGGGTGCAAGGTTTAACCTCGACTTCACCTATTACGACATCTACAGCTGGGACCAAATCCTCTCGTCACCGCTCGCCCCCTCGTCGGGCGCCAGCAACGTGACCATCAACACGGGTGTGGTGACCAACAAGGGTATTGAAGCCATCATGAGTTACGACATCGCGCAGGGCAAGGACTACGGCGTGCAAGTAGGCCTGAATATCGCCCGCAACAAAAACCGCATCGTCGACCTGGCCGGTTCCGACATGTACCTGCTCTCCGAGATCTGGGGCTCTAACGGTCCCGCCATCGCTGTGGAAGAAGGTGAGGAGTATGGCACCATCTACGGCTGGGACTACGTCTATGAATACACGATGCCTGACGGCAGCACCGTAGGCCCCTTCTACGATGCCAACGGCAAACCCCTGCCGCTGCTCAACGAGACGGGCACCACCTACCTGAAGACCAGCAACCGCGTGCCGATAGGCAACTGCGCACCTCTGGTCACAGGCGGCATCAACCTGAGGGCTTCCTACAAGAACTGGTCGCTCTATGCCTTGGTCGATGCCAAGATAGGCGGACAGGTGTATTGCGCTTCCTACGTGGTGGGCATGCAGACGGGCCAAAGCATGGAGACCCTCTATGAACGCGAAGGCAACGGACTGCCCTACTATGATGCCGACGGCAACTTTGTGGGCAACTATGGCATCGTCCTGCCTGGCTATTGCATCAACACCGAGACGGGCGAGGCCTATGAGAACGATAATGTGGTGCACTACCTCTACAAGTATATGCCCAACTTCGGCGGCTGGGGCAACATCCTCAGCACCCCCGGCATCGTCAACAACACCTGGATCAAGATGCGCGAGCTCTCGCTCACCTATGAGCTGCCGCGCAAGTGGTTGGACAAGCAGAACTTCTTCAAGCAGGTCTCCATCTCTTTGGTGGGTCGCGACCTGTTCTACTTCTACAAGACCCTGCCCGACAACATCAACCCCGAAGGCACCCAAGGCTCGGGCAACGCCCAAGGTCTTGAATATGCCTCCTATCCTGCCACACGGTCGTTTTTGTTAAACCTTAAAGTCAGTTTGTAATTATGAAAAAGCATCATATTCTAAGCAGCATTTGTATAGCTTCGTCGCTCCTCGCCATGACGTTTTCGTCGTGCACCAAAGGCTTCGAGGAGATGAACCAAGACCCGTTCTCGCCGACGGGGACAACGGTTGAGGCCTTGTTCAACGGCGTGGTGAGCTCGTTGCAGCAAAGCATGAACGAACAGTTTTATCTGCAAAACGAAATATGGTATCCCGAAACCGAACTGGGTGCCTTGACGTCGGAGGCCTGGGGTAACTCCCAGATTGGCACTTCCCAGATTTGGTCGGACTATTACCTCATGCTCTCGAACATCCGCGAACTGGAGCGGCGTTTCGATGCCATCGGCGAAGAGCAAGCCGACGAGAACATCAGCGACAAGGCACGTGCCCAGCTCAACATCCTGAAGGCCTATCAAACCTTCAAAGTCACGGATATCTTCGGCGATATGCCTTACTCGCAGGCGGGTCGCATCTGGGAGAACCCCTCGTCGTCAACCACGATGAAACCCGAGTGGGACACGCAGGAGAGCATCTACAAATCGCTGTTGGAAGAGCTGAAGTGGTCGCGCGACGTGCTTCATGCCGACGCTCCCGCCACCACCCTCGGCAACGAGTATTACAAGCTGCCTTACGACGTGCTGCTCAACAACGACTACGTCATGTGGGCCGAGTTTGCCAACGCCCTTATCCTGCGTCATGGGCTGCGTATGTACGACAAAGATCCTGAATATGCCACCCCGCTGTTGGTGGAGGCCTACAATTTCATCTACACCAAGATGAGTGCCACGGGCGGCTCGTCTACGGGCGGCGGCGTGTGCCTGTGGCCCAGCCTGCTGGGTACCAATTGGGACACCAACTGGTCGTTCCGCGAGCACAAGCACCTCCGTATGGGAGAGACCATCTGGGGCTGCCTCTCGTCGACCGACGCCTTAGACGGCAGTGGCATCTACGACTACCGCGCCTACCTCTTCTTCGACACCAGCCACAAGAACGACAGCATGCCCGATGGTGCCTGGCGGCCTTTCCCGCAAATCCGCACGCTTGAAACGCCTACCGAAGGCGGCTCGCCATACGCCCAAAGCCGCGACGGCAACTATGCCTTCAAAGGTCCCTCGTGCCAGTTCTCGCCCTTCAACTACTACCTGACGAGAGATGAGAAGTATGTCCCGCAAATCCTTGTGACCTACGCCGACGTACTCTTCATGAAGGCTGAGATTGAGGTGAGGAACATCGGTGGCATCACGCCGCCCCTCATGGCTGATGAGTCCATTCGTGCCGGCGTGTATCAGTCGTTCCTCTTCTGGACGCATATCCCGCACCAAACCAGCCGCTGGCAGTTTTTCTATCCCCAATACACCAGTTATATCGGCAACCTGGATATCTGGTCGTATTGCAACAACATGGCGGCCAACGTGATGAACTATGCCGTGTGGATGAATCCCGAATACGACGGCAGTCAGGAGTTTTATCTGAAGATGATCTACGAGCAGCGTTGGCTCAACCTCTTCCGTCAACCCTGGGAGGCCTGGGCCTTGGCGCGCCGCACGATGGCGACACCCACCACCACCGACCACACCAAGCTGACTTCCTACCGTATGGAATATCCCCAGAAGGAAATCGAATATAACTACGACAACTACTCCGCCCAGATAGCACGCATGCTGCACGGCGACACGCGACAGACCAAGGTGTGGTGGATGGACTTTTAATTAGTTTAGAGTTAGTTGAAAGTTATGAGTATAAAGTTAAAATACTGAAATCTTGAAATCCTAAATAATATGAAAAAGACATTATTTTTCCTTACAATGATGCTGGTAAGCATCGGGCTGATGGCCCAAGTTGAAAAAGTCTTCGACTTCAACAATTATGAATACGGAGAGAACCCCAACCATCTCCTGAACGGCCAGGACGGCTGGTTTGTCCGCGTGCACCATGCGGGCAACGGAGCCTTCACGCCTTTGTATACCGACTACATGGGCCACTTCTGGGGCACCACCCCGCCCATCCCTACGGCTGATGAGACCATCGGCGTGTTCTCTGACGCATCGGGTACCGCCTTCGGCGACATCGCCACGCACGACATCACCCAATATGGCTTCGACTTCTCGGAGGGCGGCGTCATCGAGATTGAATGCGACATCCTCCGCCAATGGTGGGGCGACTTCTTCGGCATCGGCTACGACGGCAACGGCGATGGCTCGGTTCTGCCTCCTTTGCGCAAGGCCTCCTCGGCTAATGCCATTTGCGAGCCGGTCTATCCCGACGAGAACAGCACCATCCCCGATGGCGGCATCTACATGATGATGACGGGCGTCAACCCCAGCAACCCGCTCTTCATGAATGGCGTGGTGCTGCCCAGCAACACGATGGCCTGCAACTTCCAGCCTATCGGCTCAGACAGCCATTGGTATGCCTGGAAGGTCTCCATCGACCTGGATGCCAACAATGGACAGGGTGCCGTCACCCTCTACATGAAATACGACGACCTGAACGCCGAATGGGAAGCTGTGCCTGAGTGCCAGGGTGTCAACGCGGGACTCACCCCCGGCAGCGGCGACAAATACGACCCCGCCATGTGGCACTACATCTATATGCTCAACAGCGGCTGGGGCGGATTCGACAACTTCGTCGTGCGCCACTTCCCTGGCGGACTGGCAGCCCAGTTCATCGACTTTGCCAACATCTCCGACCAGCTGGTCTATAACGAGCCCATCACCCTTGAGGCCTCTTCCACTTCGGGCCTGCCTGTGACCTTCGAAGTCGTTCAAGGCCCCGCCACCATCGAAGGCAACGTCCTTACCCTTACCGGCGAGGAAGGCTCCGTGAAGGTGAAAGCCGTCCAGCCCGGCGACGGCACCAACTGGCAGCCTGCCCCCTCGGTAACCCGTACTTTCTATGTGGTCGACCCCGAGAACTATTCACCTACGATGACCATCCGTCGCCCTTATGAAGGTACCAAGGTCTTTATGCCCAACTTCGAGAATCCCGTGATGGTGGTGCTGAGCGCCTATATCGAACATGGCTCCGTCCTGAAGTTCGAAGAAGTGAAGTGTGAGGTGGACGGACAAGAGCTGCTGCTGCAGACCGACTATCCCGACAATCCCGACAACGGCTACTGGTACACCACCTGGACCCCCTCCGGCCCCGGCTCCTACAACATGACCGTCAGCATCACCCAGACGGGCGGCAAGGTCACCACAGCCTCCAACACCTTTGAGGTGACCACCGACTACGACGATATGGTGGTGACAGCCCTCAACGGCGAAGTGGTGGTGACCACCTCGCAGTTTACCGCCTACGGTGAATTCGCCTTCCCCACACACGTCAACGCCTTTAATGCCATCAACCTGCATTATCTGCACAACTGCGTCAACGGCAACTGCAACACTTACGACCATGCGAGCCACGTGCGCGTGAAGAACTATCGTGGCGACTGGGTGGAGCTCTGCCGCTATATCACCCCCTTCGGCGTGGAATGCGTCGACGACCTTGACGTTACCGATTTCACCTCCGTGCTGCAAGGTCTCGTGGAGTTTGAATACTACTGCGAACAGTATTCCACAGGTGAAGGATACAACCCCACCGCCGTGTTTGAATACACCAAAGGCACGCCTGAGTATCCCTACGTGGACATGCAGGAAATTTGGTACGGCAACTACGCCTTCGGCGACTATGCCGACCTTTGCCCCATCCCGATGCGCTCCATCAAGTTTGACCCCTGTGTCGAGAAAGCCAAGCTGCAAATCACAACCTCTGGCCACAACTGGAGCGATACACAAAACGGAGTCTACAACACAGGCAACGCCGCCGAGTTTTATGAGGCAACGCACAATATTAATATCAACGGCTCCACCATTTACACCCAACACCTGTGGGAAGCTTGCACTCCCAATCCTGCTGGTTGCCAGCCTCAGAACGGCACTTGGACTTATCCCCGCGCTGGATGGTGCCCGGGCAGCATGGCTATGGTGTGGAACTACAGCCTCGATGAATACCTTCCCGACGGCGGCGCCGACCTGCTTTATGAGTTCGACCCGACCTATGTCGACCAATGCCACCCCAACTACCCCGACTGCGTGAGCGGACAAAACAGCTGCCCCGACTGCGACAACTCAAGCAACCCCTTCCTGAGGATTTCAACCAAGCTGGTGACCTACAGCCACAATACCGACATCCTGATGGACGTGCCCCAATATCCCGACGTCTACGACGACCCGTTTGAGGTAACAATTACGCCCAATCCTGCAAGAGGCCGCATGACCCTCACCACAGACTACGACAAAGGCGTTGCAAGCGTCCGCATCATCAACGCCCAGGGCGTTACCGTTCGCAAAATCAACCTGAGAGGCTCGGCCACCATCGACGTGAGCGACCTCGCGGCTGGCGTTTACATCGTCCACGTCATCGGTAGCCAGGTGGTGACGAAAAAGGTGGTGATACAATAATACCGGCGTTTCTCTGTTATGAACGGACGAAGGTAATCTCATACTATGGCAGAAAACAAATTAGGATCGTTGGCAAAGCAAACCGCCATCTACGGTTTGAGCAGCATTATCGGCAGGTTTCTGAACTACCTGCTGGTGCCGCTGTACACTTATAAAATTGCAGCAGAATCAGGCGGTTATGGTATCGTCACCAACCTCTATGCCTATACCGCCCTGCTTCTGGTCATCCTGACTTTTGGTATGGAGACTACCTTCTTCCGCTTCTCCAACAAGGAAGGTGTCGATGCCGACAAGGCGTTCTCCACTTCTGGTCTGGCCGTGGGTTTTGTAGCTTTGGTATTTGTGGTGCTGGTGAGCTTATTGCTCAAGCCCATCGCCAACGCCTTGGGCTATGCCGCCCATCCCGAGTTTGTGGAGATTATGGCCATTATTGTGGCCTTCGATGCCTTTCAGGCCATCCTGTTTGCCCGTCTGCGTTACGAGAACAAGGCCATCAAGTTTGCTACGCTGAAGCTGCTGTTCATCATCGCCAACATCGGGCTGAACCTGTTTGTCTTCCTCCTTGCCCCCGGGCTGAAAGAAAGCCATCCCGCCTTGATGGGCTGGTACGACAACAGCTATCAGGTGGGCTATATCTTCGTCGTCAATCTGATATGCACCAGCCTTATCACTTTGGGTTTCATCCCCGAATTGAAGAAGTTGAAATATGGCATCGATAAAGCCTTGTTGAAGCAGATGCTGAGCTACACGTGGCCCTTGCTGCTCTTGGGCTTGGCAGGCATTCTCAACCAAGTGGCCGACAAGATTTGCTATCGTTTCATCGTGCCGGGCAGGGAAGGTGAGGTGCAGTTAGGCATCTACGGAGCTTGCGTGAAAATCGCGATGATTATGGCGATGATTACGCAGGCCTTCCGCTATGCTTACGAGCCTTTCGTCTTTGCCGGAAAGCGCGACAACGCCGACAAGGAAACCCAAGCCAAGGTGATGAAATACTTCATCATTTTCACGTTGTTTGCTTTCCTCGCCGTGGTGATGTATATGCCCATCCTCAAGCATATCATCAAGAGCGACTATTGGGAAGGCCTGCGTGTGGTGCCCATCGTGATGATGGCCGAAATCTTCATGGGCATTTATTTCAATCTCTCGTTTTGGTACAAACTCATCGACGAGACGTGGTGGGGGGCCATCTTCTCTGGCATCGGTTGCGCGGTGTTGCTGGCCATCAACTTCATCTTTGTCCCGAAATACGGCTACATGGCCTGTGCCTGGGGCGGTTTTGCGGGCTACGCCACCTGCATGGTGCTGTCTTATCTCGTTGGACAGAAGAAAGCCCCGATACCCTATCAGCTGAAATCCGCATTCATCTACTTCGCCGTAGCGATGGCCTTGTATTTCGTGCAAAGGAGCATCCGCCTGGAGAGCACCGCCCTGACTTTGCTCGTCAATACAGGGCTGCTGTTGGTGTTCTTCGCCTTTATCTGCTGGCGAGAGAAGGATCTGCTGAAGGGAGTGAGCAAGGCTGTTATGTCGAAACTGGGTAAGTGAGGGAACAATTGTAGCAAATGCAACTCCAAACAGAAATAAAGATCAAGCCATTAGGGCAGACCGTCAGCTATGGTGACGGCCTGCTCTTTTTGGGCTCTTGCTTTGCCGACGAGGTGGGAAGCCTCTGCAAAGGCTTGGGCTTCAACGCTATGGTGAACCCTTTTGGCGTTTTATACAATCCCGCCAGCATCGCCCAGTCTGTAGGGCGACTGCAAAGCGGCAAGCCTTTCGCCCACGACGAGGTGATAGCGGTAGGCGAAGGCTACTACTGCACCTTCAGCCACAACACCGACTTTTGGAGCCCCACCGAAGCATCTCTTCTCGAAAAGGTAAACATCCATCTTGCGAAAGCCCATCGGCATTTCCTTCAAACCAACTGGGTCGTCATCAGCTTGGGCACCTCATGGGTGTTTTGCACGGCTCATGATGGCGGGTGCAGCAAAGCCAGTCAAGTAGTCTCCAACTGTCACAAGCTACCCGCCTCACAATTTGAAAGGCAATTCCTGCCTGTTGAGCAGTCTGTTCAATATCTTTCTGAAATCGTGAAGCAGCATCCCGACAAGCAGTTCGTTTTTACCGTCTCTCCCTTGCGCCACCTGAAGGACGGCCTGCATGAGAACCAGCTGAGCAAAGCCGCTTTGCTGCTGGCCGTCGACCAAGTTTGCAAAACATACGGCAACGCCCATTACTTCCCCGCCTACGAAATCCTCTTGGACGAGTTGCGTGACTATCGCTTTTACAAAGAGGATATGACTCACCCCAGCGAGCAGGCGGTACGTTACATCTGGGAACGTTTCACCCAATTCGCCATCAGTCCCTCGGCAAAGCTCGCTATGCAAGCCGTCTCTGGATTAAGGCAGATGCTGCACCACAAGCCTCTCTTTCCCGAGAGTGAGGCTTACCGGAAATTTGAACTCCTGAAAAATCAACGAATCAGCGAATTGCGAAGAGATTATCCCGACATTTGTTTGGAGAACCTGCAATAATTCCGCTTAGTTTAATACTCTACCTTGTCCTCTTTCTTCGCCCAGATGCGGAAGGTTTTGATGGCCTCGTCACGTAGCAAAGGAATGAAAGGCACGGAGCGTTCTGTGGAATGTTGCTCTAACTCCTTGTAGATGAAGTCGTCGGCAAAATTGATTTCAGCGGCGTCTTTCTTGGTGTTGCCGTAAAACACCCGTTTGATGCGGGCCCAATAGATGGCACCGAGGCACATGGGGCAAGGCTCGCAGGAGGTGTAGATAACACAATCGGAGAGGTCGAAGGTGCCCAATATGCGGCATGCTTGGCGAATGGTGTTCACCTCGGCATGGGCGGTGGGGTCGTTGTCGCGGGTTACGCTGTTCGAGCTGCCTGCTACTATTTCTCCGTCTCTCACGATGACGGCACCGAAGGGTCCGCCTCCGTTTTTCACGCTCTCATTAGCGAGGCGGATGGCCTCGCGCATGAAGGTTTTATCTTGTTCTGTGATATTCATTTTGATTCAACTCTCTTTTTCCCAAGCTTCCCAATCTATTTCAGAAAGATAACGGGAAACATAACTTTGTAATTCGGGAATTTCACTGTGAATAACACTAAAAACAACCTCACTATCCACTTGGAAATACTCGTGAACAAGGAAATTCCGCATATCAGCAATACTGCGCCATTCCACTTCGGGATGAGCCTCTTTAAATTGATCGGTGAGCATACGAGCCGCCTCGCCGATGATTTCGATGTTCTTCACAATGCCATAGTACCGTAAGACATCGGTTTCGAGTTCCTCTTCCGAAAGGTCACCAGCATGGGTCTGAAGGCGTTGGATTGCTTCTGCAATATGCTCTAACCGCATTCTGTCTTTAACTCGCTCTCTCATAAAGCAATATTTTATCGTTTTCGGCAGATTCACGGGCAAAAGGTAAAAGCCCTTTTTCAGTTACCAAATCAACATCTCGCGAAAGCAGGTCTTGCAAATCAAGTCGCATTCCACTTAATTTGAACAAACCAACATGAGCCTGACTATCAAGCACAACCATGATATCCACATCGCTGTCCTCGCGCTGCTCACCACGAGCATACGAACCGAACAGCCATGCTTTCAACACGGGTTGTGTCGCAAAGTACGCTGCAATAATCTGTTGTAATTGTTGCTTATCCATGTTCTGAACTTTTTCTGACTGCAAAAATAACTTTTTTTCTGAAAACATAGTTGGTTTTCCAAAAAAGCACTACATATGCAACGGTTCTTTGGCGGTCTCATACCGCTGTACATATCGAACTAAGAAGCGTTATGCTTGACTTGTGAATGAAAACGTAGGAAATTTTCATTGAAATTTTATCTATATCTGGCCTCCAATTCATCGCGATACTTCTCGGCAATCATCTTCGCCAAAGCTATGCCGTCGTCTTGCGGCTCGGCATTGAAGGTATGGAGACGTTCGCGCCACCATTGACCTTCGTATTTGCAGATACGCTCATGGTAAGACTTCTCGTCAAAGGGCTGATGGGCATCAATAGCGGCATCCACATCCTTGAAGAACTCTTTCCAGCGGTAGGCGTAATAGGTAGCCGTGAGGCCCGCCCAGGCGCGGCTGGCATACTCGTTGAGCAGGGCATCTTCCTCGCCCCAGGTGGTGATAAGGTTGCGGGCGTTGCTTTCAAAGTAGTCCTTGTCTTCTTCCGTCGTTCCTATGGCTCTCGCGTCGCGAATCCAGCGGCCCACGAGGAAAGCACTCTCGGTAGCCAAGATGGCATCGGTATCATCGAGGATGCTGGTCATCGTCTTTTCAATCTGGCGCAAGGTCTCGAAGTCGCTTTCGCTATAGGCTTTCACATAGTCGGCATAGAGGTCGCTGAAGTAGTTGCCCAACAGCTGGCGGGTGATGTTGACTGCGTCGAAATGGCGCGTGCGGGTGTTGCAGTCGGCTGCCAGCAGGTGGTCAAGGGCATCCAGCAGGATGATGTTGTTGTACCTGTAGGTAGGGGCGACGTAATACTGGCGGTATTCGTTGATGTTGCCCATCGTGGGTCTTTGGTTGATGCGGACGGTCTGTCCGGGTGAAGAGACCTTATTATACACGCTGTCGGCCAGCAGCGTCCATGCGGCACGCATATTGGGGTCTTCCTTGCCGGCACGCTGGTCGGCAAGACGCAGCACCCAGGCGTCCACATCCTTGCTGAGCGGGTTGTCCCAAGCCTTCTCGAAGACGTATTCATACATGAAGGGGTTGCAGTCGAAACCCTCAAGGGTGGAGCCGATACCGACAAAGTTGTCGCCGCCTTTCTCAAAGGCACGCTCTATCCTCACATTCACAGTATCCAGGTTGCCGGCCAGCATCGAGTTGCCGCCAAAGTTGCCCAGATAGCACCAGATGTAAGGCACGCCGTAATACGCATTGGTGCGTTCCCAAACGGGCTGTCTTTCGCAGTAGTAATCGAGCATGATATGTCGGTCTTTCGGCATCGAAGTGATGTAGGCCTCGATGCGGTTGTCGACCTCCCAATACTGACGCTCATTCCAGAACAGCCAAGCCATCTCGAGCCATTTGGCCTGAGGGTCGGCGGCCTCAAGCGATTCATACACCTGACGGCTCACGCGAGCGAGGTATTCAGGCTCCCAACTCGGGGGAATCATCTCGTTGAAGATGTCGATGCCGTAGATATGGTCGGTGCCGTAAAACTCAATCTCTTTCTCGATGAACTTCTTTTGTATCATGGGATACAACTCGCACTCGGGGTCGAGGAACTTGCACCAGCAGGTGCTGTCGAATCCTGCCCAATCACCCAAGGAGGCCAAGGGCGCATCGGGATAGATGCGCTTGATGCAAGGCGGCACGTGACCTGCGAATCCGGGCAACACGGGCTTCATGTTCAGCTCGCGTTCGCGGGCAACAATTTGTTTCTGAAGCTCCTTTTGGTTCTCCAACCACGACGTGGGTAGGGGACCGCCCCAGCGGTCGATGTTTTGCATACGATGCCAAGGGAGGTGAGCCGGACCGGTGAAGTAGCTGCGAATCTCCTCGTCGGTAAGGCCCAACTCGCTCCACACCTCATACCATACGCTCTCCTGCCCGGTAATGGCCAAGGGCAGGTTGATGCCGTTGAGGGCCATCCAGTCGATGAAATGCTCCCATTGCGACCAGCCCCACCAAGGCAAAGTGTAGCCGAAAGTGCAATAATTCAGGAAGAAACGGTCGGGGACACGGGCACTCAGACTGACTTTTGCAAGCACTTCAGGCATCGTGGCGGGAAGCTGCAAAGGCTCTTCCATAAACCATGAATACTGGGCCATGCAATAATATTTCAGATAATGGTTCAAGCCGACAGCCATACTGTTGGCGTTGTTGCCCCGTATGACGAGGCTTTTGCCCCGGGTTTCGATTTCGAAGCGGTCGATGGTGTCAGCAAGCCGTTCAAGGACGATGTCTTGTGAATATTCGGGCACCACACGGTTCACCAATCCGCGCATGGCGACAACATCGGGGTCGGTTTCTTTTTTTGTGCAACCGAAGCATAGCATGAGGCTTAAAAGGGTAAAGAGGTATAGTTGTTTCATCATGAATGAGTTTGTCAAATATCTTCAATTTCATCGGCAGGCAACCCCGTTCTGAACGCTTTAAGCGGCTCTCTCATAAATCAATATTTTGTCATGATTGACACTATCGACGGCAAATGGGGCCAAACAACCTTCTTCCACAAAGTCCACACTTCTATCAAGCAACGTCTCAAGGTCGTTCCACATGCCAAAAAACTTCAATCCAATAGGTTTTGAGCGGTCGAGGACGACGAGGATATCCACATCGCTCAGAGGGGTTTGCTCGCCACGGGCGTATGAGCCAAACAGCCAAGCCTTCAGCACCGGCTGGTTCTTGAAATAGTTGGCAACAATTTCTTGTACTTCTTTAGTTTCCATCGTTGTTTTGTCTTTTTCTGACTGCAAAAATAACATTTTTCTCACAATTCCGCTTATTCTTCCAAAAAAGTGCTACATTTCCAGCGGTTCTTTGGCGGCTTTTGTGTCGCTTACATATCGAACTAAGAAGCGTTATACTTGACTTGTGAATGAAAACGTAGGAAATTGTATCCTTTCCTTTCTAATTCCCTTAGTAGGATGGATTCTGTATTTTGTAAAAAAGGACACAAATACTAAAGCAGCTGATGCTTATCCTTAAACATCCAGAACCCATTTCCAAAGCGGCATCACCTGAATGGTCTTGCCGTCCTTTTCCAAAACGGTTTCCTTATCTTTGGTGATAATCATCAAGTCGTTCACATTCAAGCGTTTTGAGACTTTGATTAGGGCTTCGGTTTCGCGCTGGAAAGTGTCGTTATCTTGCAAGGAATATGAGGCTTGAATAAGTTTCCCCTGTTAGGGAATATAAAAATTGACCTCAACGCCATTGTGATAAAAATAATCCTCGTCACCAAACCGCTTTATCAGATGGATAGCCACCATGTTTTCCAAAAGGCTGGTCTCGGGGTCGGGCAGAAACAGGTTGAGGATGCCGTTGTCGATGAAATAATATTTGCGCTGGGTGCTACGCTCGGTAAGTTTGCCGAGAATGTTCTCCAGCGGCAGCAATAGCCACGACTCGCACATGTAATTCACATAATCGATGACAGTGTCGGTGCTGGTCTTTTTTCCAGTCGAACTCACCACGTTGGCCAAACGGTTGTAAGACGAAGGTTGCTTCACGCTCTCCGCCAATTTTTTGGTCAAGATGCGCAGGCCAAAGTCGTTGCGGATGTCGTAACGCGCAATCAAGTCGCCGAAGAAAACCTTGTTGAATAGACCACTGAGCCATGAGCGCTTGTCCTGCACATTCATCACCTCGGGCAAACCGCCAAAGTGGAAATAGGTCTCGAAATATCTTAAAATCTCCTTCTTATAAAGATGTATGGCGTTCTTTTCTTTCACATCAATGCCCGCAAACGACAGATACTCAGCGAAGGAAAGCGGAAACACCTCTTTTGTCTCATAACGCCCGCCCAAAGTGGTCGCAATCTCCGAACTGAGCATTTTGGCATTGCTTCCGGTGATGTAAACCGAGTATTTTTGGTCGGCCAACCGCCGCGCAAACTTCTCCCAACCTTCTACAATCTGAATCTCATCGAAAAAGAAAAAGGGCTGAGTATCAAACATTTCCTCGTAAGCGGATTTGATGGTGTCCAAATCGGCCAAGGTCATTACACCGAGACGGTCATCCTCGAAATTGAAATAACAGATTTCCTCCATGCGATGGCCAGCATCCAACAACTGGCGAATACGTTGGTACAACAAATACGACTTTCCGGCGCGACGCAAACCTACAAGCACATAATTCAAGCCCTCCTCAAATGCATAATCGCGCTGATGAAAACTTACAGATGACACAAATCGCTGATTTTCAGCAATAATATCCTTTATCAAATCCTTACTTACCATAGTTGTATCCTTTCTTTTGCCTGCAAAAATACAATTTTATCGTTTATACACGACAAAATCTATATATTTTTATCGTCTATAATCGATAAAATCATCCACTTTTTATCGTCTATAATCGATAAAACTTCGAGAAAAGACTTCCTTTGTCGTCCAAATCAAGGAAAAATTCACCAATAACGCATTTTCCAAGTAGATTTATCGCTTTATTTCATAACTTTGCCCTCGGATTATATACTGAACTTTGTAAAGGACTTAATTATAACAATTAGAATATCAATTAAATAAACAACAAATGGAAGAAAAAAAGAGACTCTTTGAGGAATTTCCGCCCGTGAGTACCGAAGAATGGGAAGCGGTAATCGAGAAAGACCTCAAAGGTGCCGACTACAACAAAAAGCTGGTTTGGCGCACGGCTGAAGGCTTTAATGTGAGGCCTTATTACCGCGCCGAGAATCTGGCCGACATCCCCTGGACGGGGCAGACCCCCAACGAGTTCCCCTACGTGCGTGGCAACAAGCCCGAGGGCAACGAATGGCTTGTCCGTCAGGATATCGCCGTGAAGGATGTCGCTGAAGCCAACAAGATGGCCTTGAATGCTTTGAGCCGCGGAGCCAACTCCATCGGCTTCAAATTGGAGATGGACAGGGCCTACACCGCCATCGATATTTCAACCCTGCTGAACGGCATCGACCAAAAGGCTGTGGAAATCAATCTCTACAACAACAAGTATCACCTCCCGCTGCTTGAGATGCTCTCCAAGATTCCAGGTGTGAAAGGTTCGCTGAACTATGACCCGCTGACGCGCTACATCCGTCGCGGCGTGTGGTTTATCACAGAAAGCACCGATATGGAGCTGGCCTACATCATGGTGAAAGCCGAGATGCCCGACTTCCATACCATCGGAGTGAATGCCCATGTGTTTACCAACGCCGGTGCCACCATCGTTCAGGAGATGGCCTTCGCTCTCGCCGTGGGTGCCGAATATCTCGACAAACTTACCGAGAAAGGCCTCACTATTGACGAAATTGCTCCCAAGATGCGTTTCAATTTGGCAGTCGGACAGAACTACTTCATGGAAATGGCCAAGATGCGTGCCTATCGTCTGCTGTGGGCTAACATCGTGAAGGCCTACGGCGCGAAGGAAGAGAACGCCAAGATGCACATTCACGCCACCAATGCCGAGTTGGGCATGAGCCTTTACGACGCCTACGTGAATATGCTGCGCACTACGACGGGCACCATGTCGGCCGTGTTAGGTGGCGTCGATTCGTTCACGGTAATGCCTTTCGACGCACCGTTTGAACTGCCCACCGATTTCGCCGACCGTATCGCCCGCAACCAGCAGCTCATCCTGAAGGAAGAGGCTCACTTCGACAAAGTGGCCGACCCCGCCGCCGGTTCCTACTATATTGAGAACCTTACCGAGAGCCTCGCTGCTGCCGCTTGGGACCTCTTCAACAAGATTCAGGACGAAGGCGGTTATCTCGAAGCCGTCCGCAAGGGCATGATCCAAGGCCTTATCAAGGAAAGCGCCACCAAGAAGTTCAGCAACGTGGCTACCCGCCGCGAGACCATCCTGGGCACCAACCAGTTCCCGAACTTCACGGAAAGCCTCAAGTTTACGCCCGAGGCTTGGGTGATGGAAGCCGACAACCGCCGCGATGAGAAGGCTGAGGTGGAAACCATCGTCACCTTCCGCGCCGCACAACAGTTTGAGAAACTGCGCTACGCCACCGACGTCTATGCTCAAAACCACAAGCGTCCTGTGGCCTGGATGTTCACCTACGGCAACCTCGCCATGCGCAAGGCCCGCGCCAACTTCGCCTCCAACTTCTTCGCCTGTGCCGGCATCCAAGTGGTCGACAATCCAGGCTTCAAGACCTTGGACGAAGGCATCGCCGCCGCCCGCGAGGTGAAGCCCGAAATCCTGGTCATCTGCTCCTCCGACGAGGAATACGGCGAAGGCAACGCCCTCAAGATTTATGAGGAACTGAAAAACGAGACCATCGTGGTGCTTGCCGGTAACCCCGAAGGCACCGCCGACATCCTCAAGGAAGCTGGCCTGAAGTATTTCATCCACGTCAAGAGCAACGTGCTTGAAACCTTAACAGAGTTCCAACAACAATTAGGTATAACCAAATGATGAAAGGAGTAAACGATGAAACCCAATTATAAAGACATCAATATCAATGCTATACCTAAGCACAGCGGCCTCATCCTGCCGAATGGCGAGCCTTGGGAGACCTCTGAACACATCATGGTAAAGCCTGTCTATACCGAGAAAGACCTCGAAGGCATGGAGCACCTCAACTATGCCGCCGGCATCGCCCCCTTCCTCCGTGGACCTTATTCGACCATGTATGTGATGCGTCCCTGGACCATCCGTCAGTATGCTGGTTTCTCCACCGCTGAAGAATCCAACGCCTTCTACCGCCGTAACATCGCTGCCGGTCAGAAGGGTCTGTCTGTGGCCTTCGACTTGGCCACCCACCGCGGCTACGATGCCGACCACGAGCGCGTGATGGGCGACGTGGGTAAGGCTGGCGTGAGCATCTGTTCCGTCGAGGACATGAAGGTGCTGTTCGACCAGATTCCGCTGAACAAAATGTCCGTCTCCATGACCATGAACGGCGCCGTGTTGCCTATCCTGGCCTTCTATATCGTCGCTGCCTTGGAGCAGGGCGCCAAGTACGAAGAACTGCAAGGCACCATCCAAAACGACATCCTGAAGGAGTTCATGGTGCGTAACACCTATATCTATCCGCCTGAGTTCTCGATGCGCATCATCGCCGACATCTTCGAGTTCACCTCGCAGAACATGCCGAAGTTCAACAGCATCTCCATCTCGGGTTATCACATGCAGGAAGCCGGTGCCACCTCCGACATCGAGATGGCCTACACCTTGGCCGACGGTTGGGATTACCTCCGCACGGGTGTGAAGGCTGGCTTGGGCATCGACGCTTTCGCGCCGCGTCTGTCCTTCTTCTGGTGCTCGGGCATGAACCACTTCATGGAGATTGCCAAGATGCGTGCCGCCCGTATGATCTGGGCCAAGATTGTGAAGACCTTCAACCCGAAGAACAGCAAGTCATTAGCCTTGCGTACGCACACGCAAACCTCGGGCTGGTCGCTCACCGAGCAAGACCCGTTCAACAACGTGGCCCGTACCTGCATCGAGGCTATGGGTGCCGCCCTGGGTCACACCCAGTCGTTGCATACCAACGCCTTGGACGAGGCCATCGCCCTGCCCACCGACTTCAGCGCCCGTATTGCCCGTAACACCCAAATCTACATCCAGGAAGAGACCAACGTCTGCCGTGTGGTTGACCCGTGGGCTGGCTCCTATTATGTGGAGAGCCTCACCCGCGACCTCTATCAGCGTGCTTGGGAGCACATCCAGGAGGTGGAAGCCATGGGTGGTATGGCCAAGGCTATCGAAACGGGGCTTCCGAAGATGCGTATTGAGGAAGCCGCTGCCCGCAAGCAGGCCAAGATTGACTCGGGCCGCGAGACTATCGTTGGCATCAACAAGTACCGCCTCGACCACGAAGACCCGATTGAGACCTTGGAAGTCGATAACACCGCAGTACGTGAATCGCAAATCAAGCGTCTGAAGGAGCTTCGTGCCAACCGCAATGAGGCCGACGTGCAACGTTGCCTCGACGCTATCACCAAGTGTGCCGAGACCCACGAAGGCAACCTGCTGGCCCTGGCCATCGAGGCTGCCAAGTGCCGCGCCTCGTTGGGCGAAATCTCCATGGCTTGCGAGAAGGTCGCTGGCCGTTACAAAGCAGTAATCCGTTCAATCTCAGGAGTGTATTCTATGGAAACGAAAAACGATGCAAGATTTGAGGAAGCCTGCCGCAAGGCCGACGAGTTTGCCAAGCTGGAAGGCCGTCGTCCGCGTATCATGATCGCCAAGATGGGTCAGGATGGTCACGACCGTGGTGCCAAAGTGGTTGCCACTGGTTATGCCGACATCGGCTTCGACGTCGACATGGGTCCCTTGTTCCAGACGCCCGCCGAGGCTGCCAAGCAGGCCGTTGAGAACGACGTTCATATCTTGGGCGTGAGTTCGTTGGCTGCCGGTCACAAGACCCTCGTGCCTCAGGTCATCGAGGAGTTGGAGAAGCTCGGTCGCCCCGACATCATGGTCACCGTAGGTGGCGTGATTCCCGCACAGGACTACCAGTTCCTCTACGATGCCGGTGCTGTGGCCATCTTCGGCCCCGGTACGGTCATCAGCGACTCGGCCATCAAGATGCTGGATCTGCTGATTGCCGCACGCAAGCAGTAATAGCGCGATAACGTCAAAAAGAAAAACCCCGTCATCATTAGGTGGCGGGGTTTTCTGTGATTTGCGTTTGCAATTGCATTTCACATTTCACATTTCACATTTTGGGTTTTTAGAAGAACAGGGGACCTCTGCCCATGCAGCTCGTGGTGGTGATGGCGGTGACGAAAGCCGTCAGGGCGGCCACGATGACTTTCACCACGATTTCGATGATGTGTTTCTTTTTGTCGTTCATAAGTTTAG